>Ga0206125_10000983_pt1 | contig 35591 bp, 23 predicted proteins | sample Helgoland_Spring_4_FD_148598 | JGI IMG/M metagenome (GOLD analysis project Ga0206125, IMG submission 148598) | Pelagic subsurface seawater microbial communities from Kabeltonne, Helgoland, North Sea - Helgoland_Spring_Bloom_20160331_1 | ecosystem: Environmental > Aquatic > Marine > Epipelagic ... | reverse complement strand
ATGCTCATTCTGCTCTCTGAATTTGGCGAGGCTTGCGCCATTGTGGCGGCATCGGATGGCAATCCCTTGGAGGATTTGATTCAGCAGCAGATCGATGCCATGAATTGGTCCGAGAAAATTGCCCAGATCCACCGCAATACATTTTGGACGACAGCCGACAATGCGGCGCCGCCCATTCCAGGCTTTACCATGTCGGATGGACCCCACGGTGTGCGGTTTGTGGATGCGACGTCTTTTCCCGTGGGATTGGGCATCGCTGCCTCGTGGAACCGAACCCTTGCCTATGAAGTGGGAAGTGCCATGGGGGTAGAGTTTCACGCCTATGGCAAGCACCAGCAGTTGGGTCCAGCGCTCGACCTGTGCCGCGACCCCCGCAATGGCCGCAGTCCTGAGACGGGAGGCGAGGATCCTTTCCTCGTGGCCCATTTGAACGTTGAGGTGGTCAAAGGCATACAGAATCAACCCGTGATTGCGACCATCAAGCATTTCAACGGGGTCAACAAACAGGAAAACCGGCACAATGTGAACCACACCATGAGCCAGCGGCAGTTGATGGAGCACTACGGATACAACTTTCGCCGTGTGATGCAGGATGCCGGCGCGATGTCGGTCATGAATGCCTACAACTTGGTGAACGGCCACAAGGCTGCAGAAAACGACAACCTGCTCAACGGCATTCTCAAGGGGCGCTGGGGATTCCCGTTTTATGTGGTTTCCGATTGGGGCTCGGTATGGGATGCCAGCAAGGCCCTCAAGGCAGGTTGCGACTTGGAAATGGACGTGGATGAGTCCGCCTATGAGCAGCAGTTGACCAACGACTACATCAACGGAGCCATCACAGACGAGGACCTCGACCGGGCTGTGCGCAGGGTGCTGCGCGTGAAGTACCTGACGGGGATGATGGACAACATGCCGCAGGGCAATCCCGTGACAGATGCGAATACCCCAGAACATCAGGCGCTGTGCCTCGATGCTGGACGCGAGGCCTTGGTATTGCTCAAGAACGAGGATGACATATTGCCGCTTGCCACAGGCGCTTCGGTGGCCCTGATTGGGCCCAGTGCTGCAGTGGCTCAGCTGGATGGATTTGGCAGCAGTTGGGTCGACCCGCCCTATGCGATCACTCCCTTGCAGGGGGTGCTCAATAAGATCCCTGCAGAACAGGTCACGCATGTGCAGGGATGCGCCATCAATACCAACGATACTTCTGGTTTTGCTGCCGCGCGCGCTGCAGCATTGGCAGCCGATGTGGTCATTTTCGTTGGTGGCCTTGACCAAACGCAAGAGGGCGAGAATTACTGGCCAGGACCTGTCGACAGGACCAACGGCTCTGTAGAGCTGCCCGGAATGCAACAGTTGCTCATCCAAGAATTGGCCGAAGCCAACCCCAACGTTGTGGTGGTTTTGAAAAGCGGCGGCATTTGCTCGGTGCCTTCAGCATTTGATGACATCAAAGGATTCTTGTACGCGTTCTACCCTGGAATGGAGGGGGGCAACGCCATCGCGGATGTGCTCTATGGCGATGTGAACCCCAGCGGTAAGCTCCCGGTGACCATGCCTGTAGATGACGCCCAAATGCCCGCTTGGAATGACGATTTCTCAGACGATTTCAATGGAGGGTACCGCTACTATGACGAGATGGGACTGACGCCCCAGTACCCTTTTGGCTTTGGATTGAGCTACACCAACTTCAGCATTTCAGACCTCGCACTGGACGCATCCACTTATGCAGCGGGTGCTCCAATTACTGCGACAGTGCAGGTCTCCAATACGGGAGATGTGGCGGGTGCAGAGGTGGTGCAGCTGTATTTGGAAAACGAGGCGGCTCCAGTTTGGATGCCCACCAAGGAGCTCAAAGGTTTTGAGAAGGTCTACCTCGAACCAGGGGCCACTGAGACCGTGACCATCACCTTGGGGGCCAATGAGCTGTATTATTTTGATGAGGGTTTGGACCGCTACGAAGTGGCAGTAGGAGCCTATGCGGTCCGTGTTGGGGCGAATTCTGCCGACCTCAGTGCACCGGTTTCATTTGAAATCACCCCCGGAACTGCGGCTCCGGACTTTGAAGTCACCCGCATCTATACCTATCCCCGGTATCCGGTTTCTGGCGACAGCCTCATGCTGTGCGCCTTGGTCAAGAACCAAGGCACTTCCACGGTTACAGCGGACCAACCGCTGTCCACGTCTTTCTCTGTGAACGGCATGGAAGTGGCGGTCACGGAAACCTTGATGGATACCCTGTTCATCGGGGGAGCCACGCTGCAGTGCGCCAGCACTTCGAGCTTTACGGTGCAGGGCTTAGATGACCTGGTGGTGACGGCTGAAGTCGATGCTGATGGAGCGTGGAGCGAACTGATGGAGGACAACAATACCCTCTCACATACCGTCGATGTTTTGGATCCCGATTCGGAGATCGTGCCCAACCTCTGCTACCTCAAACCGGCCACAGCCACCTCTCAAGAATCGGGTGACTTGGGAGCATCTGAGGCGGTAGATGGGGATTTCTCGACGCGCTGGAGCTCGGATTTTTATGACCCACAAACCATTTCGGTGGACTTGCTCAACGTGTACAATCTGGAGACGGTTGTGCTGGCGTGGGAAACGGCGTACAGCTCTGAATACAAGCTCGAGGTTTCATTGGATGGCAACGAATGGACCACGTTGGTGCACGAGTTGCAGGGCGACGGTGGCAACGATACTTTCTATCCAGATGTTGCCGCACGCTACATCCGAGTGGTGGGAATGCAGCGCGCTACCGAATGGGGCCATTCCCTCTGGGAGATCCAAGCTTTCGGCGATTTGATGGGCCCCGCAGGCATTCAGCAACCGGCCATGTTGGACATTCAGGTGATGCCCAACCCTGCGCAGGACGCCTTGAGCTTGCAAGGTCTTCCTGGACCGGCAGAGATGGAGCTGTTTGACATGAATGGTCAGCGCCTTTGGGCGGGGACGGTGCGCAACGGAGTGTCCATTGAACTTCCGCGCTTGCGCATGCCGTCGGGGTTGTACGTGATCCGTTTGGAGGGTGCCGATTACCGTTCTTCCCTCAACCTCGTTGTCGATTGATGAGAAACGCTGGGCGCGTTAACCTTTGAGCTGTCCTGCCACAAATCCTGTGGTCCAAGCCGCTTGGAAATTGAAACCGCCGGTGATGCCATCTACGTCGAGTACTTCTCCAGCGAAGTAGAGTCCCGGCACCACCCGGCTTTGCATGGTCTTAAAGTCGACCTCTCCCAAGGCCACGCCACCACAGGTCACGAACTCTTCCTTAAAGGTGGTTTTTCCCTTGACCTGGTAGGTGTCATTGAGCAGGATGTTGACCAACCTGTTTCGGCCTTTTTTGCCCAATTCCATCCAGGGCGTGTTGGTGTCCAGGCCTGACTTTTCGAGCAGAAATTGCCAGAAATTCTTGGGAAGGTCAAAAGGACAGGCATTGACCAATTTCTTCTTGTGGGCTTCAGCGGCCGTCGCCGACATGAGTTCCGACACCTCAGATTCATTGGACAATCCCACCCAATTGACTTGGATGGCAAAGCTGTAACCGCGTTGCTCCAGTTCGCGTGCACCCCAAGCCGACAATTTGAGCACAGCTGGCCCGCTCATGCCCCAATGTGTGATCAGAACAGGGCCCTGGTGGGACAGTTTGGTGCCTTGGATGCGAACGATGGCGTCTTGGACCACCAGTCCCATGCGCGCAGTCACCGATTCCTTGGGCATGTTGAAGGTGAACAGAGAGGGCACGGGCTCACTGATGGTGTGTCCCCATGCACGGATCCAATCGAATCCGGTGGGTTTTGGGCTGCCGCCAGAGGCTACAATAACGCGGTCGAACCGTTCACCATGAAGGTCAAAGCCTCCTGTATTTGACGTTGATGGCTTGATTTCACGAATGGGCGAGGACATGCGAATGTCGATTCCGGCCGAATCTGCTTCGCGCATCAGACAGTCTATGATGGCTTGAGAGGTATTGGCCTCTGGGAACATGCGGCCATCTTCCTCCGTTTTGAGCGGAACGCCGCGTGTTGTGAACCATTCCACAGTGTGTGTGGCGTGAAATTCTGAAAAGGCTTTTTTGAGTTGCTTCCCTCCTCGGGGATAGCTTTTGGCCAGAACAGCAGGGGAAAAACACGCGTGGGTAACGTTGCACCGGCCGCCCCCTGAGACTTTGACTTTGGCGAGCAGTTTATTGGACTTCTCGAACAGAACGACTTCGGCGTTGGGATGGTGTTGGGCCGCAGACAAGGCCGCAAAAAAACCAGCAGCCCCTCCACCAATCACGGCGACATGTTGTGTGCTGTCCATGCACGAAAATTAAGTCAGTCCACGACGGCAAGACCTCAGGGAGTTGTTACTTATTTCGTGTGGTGAAAGAAATCAACGTCCAGAAAGGAGAGGTATTGATGGAGGCAGGCGGCCGCCCGAGCCAAGCGTTTGAAGTGGTCAGTGGCTTGTTGCGCTCATATTTCATCGACGAATTGGGCAAGGAGCACACTTTTTTGTTTGCTCCCGAAGGTTGGATTCTCGCTGATTTGGAAGCCGCTGGGTATGGGGTCTCAAGCAAGCTCGCCATTGAGGCTTTAGAGGACAGTGTGGTGGTGATGCGGCCCATTTTTGAGGTCGAGGCCAAGATGTTAAAAGGTGACATGCAGATGGAATGGCAACGCATGTTGCGCAGGGCTGGTGTACTTCAGCGACGTGTTCTTATGATGATGAGCACCAGTGCTTTGGAGCGTTACGAGTACTTTTTGGAAACCTACCCGGAGTTGTCAGGGCGCATCACTCAAAAATTGATTGCTTCTTATCTGGGAATCACACCTCAGGCATTGAGCAAACTTCGAAGTGACCGGGTCAAGGACGACAGAAAGTAATCTATGCGAAGTGCCGACGGAATGCTGGGGATGAGCTTTACCCCAAACATTTATTCTGTCATGAACAAAGCAATTCAAACCCTGGCCGCACTCTTGTTGGTCAGTGGCTCCATCTTCGGACAATCCGTTCGCATTAACGCTCCATCTTCAAGCATTCGCTGGGACGGAGGCAATGCACTTGGCAAAATGCACAATGGCAACATCGCCGTCACATCGGGTGAACTTGAATTTCAATCTGGTGCTTTGGTAGGGGGGTCTTTTACCATAGACATGAACAGCATGACCAATGCGGACTTGCCCGAAACTGTAGGAGCGAACCTCATGGGTCACTTGAAGTCTGCGGACTTTTTTGACGTGGAGAAATTCCCGACGGCCAAGCTCGAGATCAAGTCTGCAACACCGTTTCAAGGGGGCAAGTCCACTGTCAACGCCGAAGCCACCATCAAAGGCGAGACCAAGCCGGTCAACTTTGAGGTGGTGGAGCTAGATGGCAGGTATGATGCTGTGCTGGTCATTGACCGCGCGGCATTCAATGTGCGTTACGGCTCGGGCTCCTTCTTTGACAACTTGGGTGACGAGGCCATCTTGGATGAGATTACCCTTACTGTGCATCTCGAGACCAAGTAATCTAGGATATGGATAAGCCAGAATCTGGGGGTACGGCTCCTGTTATGCAAGACCTCAAGGAGGGTGCCACCTACGCATGGTGCTCTTGTGGTCGGTCTGAAAACCAACCTTGGTGCAACGGTGCCCATCGCGGAACACAGTTTGCACCCCATGTATTTGGGGCCAAGAAAGACGGTAAGGCTGCCCTGTGCGCGTGCAAAAAGACCAAGAACCCTCCTTACTGCGACGGGTCTCACGTTGGGGGATAATGCCCTCAAGGCAAATGCAACGGCTGCGGTCCTCCTCAACGGGGCCGCAGCCGTTTTTGTTGGGACAGGTTATTGGAACACCCGCACGTAGTCGACGGCCATGAATTGAGGGAAGGTGGTGGTGGCGTCGGGATAACCTGGCCATTGTCCCCCCACAGCCACATTGAGGATGAAAAAGAAGGGGTTGTCAAAGGGATAGGGCTGGCCCCCGGTCACCGTTGAAGTGACCGAGTAAAAGGGCTGGTCATCGATGAACCAGGTGATGCCGTCTTCATTCCAATCGATGGAAAACACATGGAATTCATCTGCAAAAGTCTCGCCGGAGGGAAGGCTGGTCCCTTGTCCGACGTAATTGTGCTGCGTCCAGTCAGCGCCAAAGTGGATGGTACCGTGCACCGTACTGGGGGAGGATCCCAACAGCTCCATGATGTCAATTTCACCGCAAGAGGGCCAACCCGAGTTAGGGAAGTTGGCGCCCAACATCCAGATGGCTGGCCAAATGCCTTGGCCGAAGGGGAGGATGGCGCGAACATCAATGCGGCCATATTGGAATTCTTGCAATCCGATGGACTTCATGCGGGCCGATGTGTAGTGGATGCCCTCTTCTTTGGCGACGATGAACAGGTTGCCGTTGGACACGTATGAATTCTCGTCGTTTGAAGTGTAATTCTGAAGCTCTTGGTTGCCCCATCCGCTGGCCCCAAGGTCGTAAGTCCAGTTTTGCAGGTCAATGGACGTCTCGTTGAATTCATCGGACCATACCAATGATTTGCCAGGGTAGCTTTCTGCTGAAACGTAACCGGCGTCAGTGACACCGATGAGGGTGTCATCGTTGAGGATGGTGCCGGTGGCTTCTTGCACTCCGCCAACGAGGAATGCTCCACTGGTGCCTGTGATGACCACTCGAAATTGCTCGTCTTCTTCTGTGAATTCATCGACTACGATTTCTACGGAAATGGTGGCTGAGGCTGTGCCACAGCGGATGATCAATGAGTCTTGTACTGGGATGTAATCGGAATTTTCTTCCGCAGTAATGGGACGGGTTTCGAAGTAAACAATGACGTCTCTGGTCGTCGATTGGTTCATGACCAGTGGAAACTCAAAGAACCGGTTCTCCTCGTTTTCCAAGCCGCTGATGTCAATGGGAAACTGGATTTCGGGAACGACCACGGGGGCTTCATCTTGCTTGCATCCCGAGAAGAAAATCAAGCCGGCAACAGCGGTTAACGTGAGTATTGTTTTCATTTTCCTAGCAGCGTCGGCAGCAAAGATAGACTTGTGTAGGCGGGGTGGTGATGGATTTGTGTGGCTTTGTCCCCTTGAACAACCCGCCTGTAATGTTGGGCAAGGACATAAAGTGTGTTTTCTACACGAACCTCTTTCGGAAGCGTTATTTTCGACCTATGGTTAATCTCCACATTGTCTTGCGGCATGGTGTTTTTGCTGCACTGTTTATTGCGCTGATGGCCCCCTTGTCTGTCGCCGGCCAGCACCGACTTTCAACCGATGGCCCCTTGATTGTGAATGAAGCCGGAGATGCCGTTTTGTTGAGGGGGATGGGACTTGGAGGATGGATGCTCCAAGAGGGATACATGCTTCAAACTGCGGGTTTTGCCAATGCGCAGTTCGAAATCCGAAATAAAATTGAGCAACTGATTGGCGAGGAGGCGACCGACGATTTCTACACCGCTTGGCTCCAAAACCATGTGACGAAGGCCGACATCGACGCCATGAAATCATGGGGGTTCAATTCTGTGCGTCTGCCGATGCACTACAACTTGTTTACCCTTCCCATCGAGGAGGAGCCTGTACCGGGCGAAAACACCTGGCTCGAGCTTGGTTTTGAATTGAGTGACAGCCTCATTTCTTGGTGCAAGCAAAATGAGATGTATGTCGTGCTGGACTTGCATGGCGCCCCTGGAGGACAGGGGTACGATGCGGCCATTTCAGACTATGACCCCACCAAGCCATCGCTCTGGGAGAGCGTGGATAACCGGAATAAAATGGCCGCCTTGTGGAAGCGTTTGGCCGAACACTACGTCGATGAAGATTGGGTGGCGGGTTATGACCTGCTCAACGAGCCCAATTGGGATTTACCTGGAGGCACAGCGCTGCGCAGCTTGTATGTGCAGTGCACAGACAGCATCCGTTCCGTTGACCCCGATCACATCATCTTCATTGAGGGCAATTGGTGGGCCAATGATTTTTCAGGTTTGACGCCGCCTTGGGATGACCAGTTGGTGTACTCACCTCACAAGTATTGGAGCTACAACGATGAGGGTTCCATGAATTTTGCCACCAGCATCCGCAGTGCTTACAACGTTCCGCTGTACCTCGGTGAGAGTGGAGAGAACTCCAATGTCTGGTTCCGCGATGCCATCCACTTGCTGGAGGATTTGCAGATTGGATGGGCGTGGTGGCCCTTGAAAAAAGTGGCGAGCATTTCCGCGCCGCTCTCCATTGAGAAGAGTCCTGAATACCAGCTGCTGTTGGATTACTGGAGTGGTGATGCCGCGCAGCCAACGGCTGAGTTTGCAACAGATGCCCTGATGGATTTGGCCGAGAAACTGAAGTATGAGCATTGCGTCAAGCAGCTCAATGTGGTGGACGCGATGTTCCGTCAGGTTCAATTGGACACGTCTATTCCATTTGACGCTGATCAACAGGTGCCTGGCATCATTCACGCTACCGATTTTGATATGGGCGTTGTGGGGGCTGCATACGGCGACATTCAGGTGGCGAACTACCATGTGAGCTCTGGCAATTACACCGAATGGAATTCGGGCTGGCAGTACCGCAACGATGGTGTTGACATCACGTTTGCAACAGACCCTGTTCACAGCAATGGCTACAAGGTGAGTTGGTTGGCTACAGACGAGTGGATGAAGTACACCGTTGATGTGCAGTCTGGCGGGCTCTTTGACATCCGGATGCGCGTGTCTGTAGGTGAGACCCCAGGTTTGGTGCATTTTGAAACAGAAGGCGGCGACGTCTCGGGCTATGTGGAGTTGCCACTGTCTGGAATCCCCGGCGGATGGCAAACGGTAACCGTGGAAAACGTGTACCTCGAGGAAGGTCCTGTGGGCTTGGTGTTTTGGGCCGATGAAGGCGGGTTTGAGGTGAGCCACTTTGACTTTTCATTTACTGGAACACCTGCTGCCGATGTCGACTTGAACATGGTCAACGCCAAGACTCTGGGGCCACAACAGGTGGCGGTGACCTTGAACAAGCCTCTGCAATTGCCCTTGTTGGATGCTGTTGAGGACTTCACCTTGTATGCGGACGGCACGCCATTGACCTTGTTGGCCATGCAGGCGGATCCGGAGGCAGATCGTGTGATCGTCTTGGATGTGCAAGAGGGCATGGACGCTACGATGGAATTGACATTGTCGTACAACGGCAATACGGTGATGGAGCCGGGCGGAGGTGACCTTGCGGCATTCGTAAATGCAGAGGTATTCAACGACCTCGATTTCCGTTTTGCGATTCCAGGTTGGATCGAGGCGGAGGAATTCAGCCAGCAGACAGGGGTAGAATTGGAGGCGACCAGTGACAATGGAGGAGGCCAAAATGTGGGTTTCCTTGATGCTGGTGACGTGATGGAATACAAGGTCAACGTCCGCTACTCCGGCGATTATGACGTCAACATCCGCACGGCATCAGAAGAGTCGGGGGCTTTGTCCATGGAGTTGGTGGGCGAGGACGGTCAGGTAACCGGCCTTGGCAATTTCCAATTGGCTGCCACAGGTGGATGGCAGACGTGGTCCACATCGACCCGGGAGGTCAACATTGACGCTGGGATTTACACGTTGCGCGTCATTGTGCAAGAGGCGCCGTTCAATTTGAATTGGTACGAATTCGATTACAAAGACGAAGTGGATGAGCCTGGTTTTACCTCATTCCAATCGGTGCTGGCCTATCCCAATCCCGTGCAAACGGGTCAGGTGACGGTGGCATTCTCAGTCTTCTTTCCTCAAAATTTGACCCTGTCGATTTACGATGCCCAGGGCCGTCCGGTTTTTGGAGAGACTTATTTCGATGTGGTGAACATCGAAGAGACCCTGTCACTGCAAGGGCTTGCAGCAGGAGTTTATGAGGTGTTCGTGCACCGTGAGGATGGAACCATCAATACGGGGCGGTTCCTCAAGCCCATTCGCTGATCTCCTTTAGCTTGATTTCGGCTTGCCGTAACGGTCTTTGGTGACGGTTACAGCGTCCAGGTGTTTCGGGGTCTACTTTGAGGAAACGCCGGGAGCTCCAGCATTGAAACGCCTGCTGCTCCAGCATTGCAATGCCTGCTGCTCCCCCAGTGAAACGCCTGCAGCACCAGCAGTGAAATGCCTGCTGCTCCGCCAGCAATAGGCTTGAAGTCTATTTGGCACGAGGACCCTTTGCCAAAAGTTGGGGCATGAAAAAAGGGAACCGGTCAAGACCGATTCCCTTTCCAAAGAGGTTGAGTACCTGCGCTTATTGGGCGATCAGGCGGAAAGTCCAATACGCCTCCTCTGGGTTGGCCCCATAGTCGACGGTGATGGTGACCTTCTCTTCACCATTGATGTTGCTGTATTCAAACACCTCGTAAGTGATGGTGCTGACCGGCGTGCCCGTGGCATCGTTGGGCAATTCACCTCCATTGTAGGCTTTGTTGAATCCAATGAATGCACCGAGTCCATTCACAGTAACCTCTGAATCAGTGGCGGTGAAAGCGTGTGTTCCAGCGCCAAACACATCAAAAGGAGATGCGAGCAAAGTCTCGTCAAGACACTCGCCGCTTGCGCCCAGGTAGTTTTCTGCCCAGACAAATCCTTCTGTGGTGTACTCCATGGTGCCATCGTCAAAGAAGATCCACTCGTCGTCCAATTGGCAAGCGCGCTCAATGACACCGTTGGCGTCAATGCCACCCCACCAATCGTTGCAGCCTTGGCAAGGTCCGACATAGTAGCTGGCTTCTCCGTCGAGCCTCCATGCTTTGCCGTCGGCGTCTGAGAGTACGTCTGGGCTAAAGATGGCTGAGCTGATGGCGACGTCCTGAGAGATGGAATTGCTTCCACCGGCATCATCATAGGCAGTGAGGGTCACTGTGTAGTTTCCGTCCGCGCCGTAAGTGTGCACAGGGTTGGTCTCCGAGCTCATGGCCCCGTCTCCGAAATCCCAGCTGTATGAAGTGGCATTGGAAGAAGAGTTGGTAAAGGTCACGGTGAAGCCATCGGTGACCGACGAGAAGTTCGCGGTGGGCACGGATGATGGGATGGGAGGAAGGTTGGCTTCGTCGTGGTAGTGCACCAAGAAGAAGTTCCAAGCGCTTCCGTCTGCGCGGACCAACGCCAAGCCCATGCGGTCTGCGATGTCCCCTTCTTCAGTGCTGATGATGGTGAACAACTTGGTGGAGGCGGGGACATAGCTGTCGCCGTTTTCCGTCTTGTTGCAGAGGCCGATGTAGGCACCAAAACCATCGATTGAAATGGTATTGGTATTGGTGTTGTAGTCGAAGGTGTAGTTGCCTCCGTCAGCAAACGCGCTCAAATCCTCACCGTTGGGACCTGTCCAGATTCCCGGGGTGGTTTCGTCCATGCAGTTCTCGTCAATGCCGAGCCAGCCACCGTTGGCGTCCGCGTCTACGAAGAGCGTTCCATTGGTGTTCTTTTCCCAAGTGCCGTCGGCATTGAAAGTGTAGCTGTCATCTAAGATGCAAGGGCGATCGCCGAGCGGAGTGACACCACCAAAAGACCACCAGCTGTTGTCGCCGATTGCGGGTCCAATGCCGAGGGCCACTTCTTCGCGGTCCAAGTACCAGGTCTTGCTGTCCACCCCTGAAAGGAAGGTGTTGGCGGTGTTGGGGTCCGTGATGATGATGGATTCGGTTTTGGAAGCGGAACCGTCCAGGCCGATGGCCGTCAACGTGACTTCATATGCACCTCCAGCGGCGTATTCGTGCACAGGGTTGGTGTCTGTGCTCGTGTTGCCATCACCGAAGTCCCAGGTGTGGGAGGTGGCATTGGCGGAGTAATTGGTGAAGGTGACTTCAGCCCAATTGGTTTCGCTCACTTCATATTGGAAGCTGGCAATGACCTGAGCAGGTTCTGGCTCGGGGTCTTTTTTGCAGCTCACGATGACGAGGCTGACCAGCAGGAAAAGCCCCAATCCTTGAATCGTCTTGTTCATGGTTTGATTGAATTGTGTGTTTGAATCAATAATTAAATGCGTGTGAGTCTTCCCGATCAGTTGAACAAAGAATCGTCGGGATAGGTGGTCAACCCCGAGGCAATCTGGGTTTCTTCCAGGGCGATGGGGAGCCAAAGGTCGTCAGGACCAAAGTTGGCTTCCTTGTCTCCGTCTCCGGCAAAGAGGCTGGCATCGGCACGTCCTGAGCGGACGAGGTCATACCAGCGGTCTCCTTCGCAGGCCAACTCCGCCCGACGCTCATACCAGATGAGGTCTTGGAGGCTCCAGCCTTCTTCTGCCATCACTGTGGCGGCAGAACGGAAGTTGCCGGTATTGTCGCCAGGTCCAGCAGCGCGTTCGCGAACAATGTCGATGTACATCTGCGCTGTTCCATCGTCGCCAGAGCCGCGGTGGAGGGCCTCTGCCAACATGAGCAAGACATCTGCATAGCGGAAAACATGTGTGTTTTGGGCTTTGGTGAGGTGCTCATTGCCTCCGTTGACGTTGGTGCCAGCAAAGGCCTTGAGATTGGGGTATTTCTCCTGCCAATAACCCGTGAAGTCCACAGGGTTGTTTTGGGTCATGTCGATGATGGGGTCGCAGCTGACACCAGCATCGGCCAGTTGTTGTGCCAATTCATCTTCGGAGAGAATGGCCACGTCGCGGCGGTAGGTGTCGTCGTCGAGGAAGTGGTTCCACAGGCCTTCTGTGACCGACATGAAGCCCCATCCGGCCTCATAGTCAGGGTGCTCAGCGCACAAGCCACGCACACCACAGAGCTGAATCATGCCGTTGCCATCTACGCCTTCAAACCAACCCCAGTCGCTGGACCAGAGGGGGTTGTGCTGGATCTCAAAGACAGACTCTGAGGTGTTTCTGTTGTCGAAGATGAACAGCTCTTGCATGTCATCTTGCAGTTGGTAGGCCCCGAGGTCCACAATGGACTGGAAGGCGTCAGCGGCAGACTCGAACAATGCTGCATCGTCTCCTTTGAGGTCGGCCCAGTAGAGGTAAGCCTTTCCCATCAGCGCGTAAGCGGCACCTTGTGTCACCCGTCCTTCTTGTCCGCTCGGTGCGATCAAGGGGAGGTGGGGAAGGGCCTCTTGGCAATCCGAAACAATTTGTTGCATGACCTCGGACAGCGTGCTGCGCTCAAGGTTCATGTCATCCGGCGTGAGGCTCTTGTTCACCACAGGAATTGGTCCGAAGTGGCGGAACAACTCGAAGTGATAGTATGCCCGAAGCCACTGCGCCTGTGCCTTGTAAGAGGTGACCGCGTCGGACTCGATTTCGGTCAGGTCTAACAGTGCGTTGGCCCTGCTGATGCCGATGTAGCCCTTGCGGTAAATCGGGTGGAGCACCACGTTGGAATTGGTATTGGTGAAGTCGTCCAACTCCTGCCAGCCTGGCTGGTCGTTGTTGGAAGGGTCTCCTCCTGCGTTGGCATTGTCGGAGCGGATTTCGCCCATCATGGTGGGGGAGATCCATTGGCCATAGGCCATGGACCATCCGATGGGGTCATACACTCCAATCAGCGCCGACGCCACTTGGTCCTCGGTCTGGTAATAATTGCTCGAGAGGAACTCGTTGACGGGTTCCACGACCAGACGGTCTTTGCTGCAGGCGGCCAAAAGAAGGACGCATCCTGCGGCGAGGGAAAGGTTGCGATAGATGTTGTTCATCGTGATGCGCGATTAAAAAGTAACGTTGAGGCCCGCACCAAAGGAACGGTTGTTGGGGTAGAATCCTTTGTCGATTCCGGTGTCAAGAATCCATCCGCTGGTGCCGATGTCTGGATCGAATCCGCGATAATTCGTGATGGTGAAGAGGTTGTTTCCTGTCAAGTACACCTTGACTTCTTTCATTTTGGCGCGGTGTGTCCACTCTTTGGGAAGGGACCAACCGAGTTGGAGGTTCCGCAGGCGCAAGAAGTTGCCGTCTTCTACGTAAAAGCTGGATGGGCGCTGGTTGTTGTTGGGGTCTGTAGACGTGAGCCTTGGAAGGTCTGCGCTTGGAGCTTCTGGCGTCCAACGGTCCAACCAAAAGGTCTGCATGTTGGAGAAGGTGACGTCCGAACGCTCGTAGGTGCGGTAGATCTCATGGCCGAGTTGCGCATTGAAGATCGCGTTCAGGTAGAAATCCTTGTAGGTCAGGTTGGTTGACAGACCGATGATGTGCTTCGGCCAAGGACTTCCGATGTCGCCGATGTCATCTGAATTGATCACCCCGTCGCCATTTGTATCGAGGAAGCGGATGTCTCCAGGTTGCGCATTGGGTTGCAACAGGTCGCCTTCTTGGTTGATGTGGCTGAAGATGTCGGCTTGGGTCTGGAAAATTCCGGCGGCTTCATATCCGACAAAGTGTCCCACAGCATAGCCTTCCGTCATGCGGGTGATGGCGGTGTTGCGCACGGGCCACCCCCAACCGTTCAAGTAACCCGTTTCACCGGCCACATTGACGACTTCGTTTTTGAAGTGCGTGTAGTTGAATTGGGTGTTCAAATCCCAATCGCCCTTGCTCATGCGGTACCCAATGCCCACTTCCACGCCGCGGTTCAAGATTTCACCGAGGTTGGAGGTGGGGTTGTTGGTGGCGCCGATGTAGCCTGGGATTTGCTGGGTCATGAGCAGGTCCTTGGTGCGTTTGCTGTAGACATCCGCTTCGATGTTCAACTTGTTGTCAAACAAACCGAGCTCGATGCCGAGGTCAAGCTGTTCGCTTTGTTCCCACTTTACGTTGGGGTTGGGCGGGGCAGCCAGCGCTGTGCCGGTATTGAGTGTTTGGTCATCGCTTCCAAAGGAATAGGTAAAGGCGTTTTGAATCCGAGCCACATAGCTCAGCGGCGAAATGCGGTCTGAACCGTTCACACCCCAAGACGCGCGGACCTTCATGAAGCTGATTTTTTCTGAATCCTTCATGAAGTCCTCCTTGGAGGCGACCCAACCGACCGAAGCCGATGGGAATACTCCATAGCGGTTGTTTTCTCCAAAGTTCGAGGAGCCGTCACGGCGGATGGTGGCAGAGAACAGGTACTTCTCGTCAAAGTTGTAGAGCAGACGAGAGAAAGAACTGATGAGCGCATAGTCTACAGAGGCGCCACCGAAAGCCAGGTCGAGGGTGTCCTGACCTGAGTCGATGTAGTGGAAGTTGGGGTTGAATTCAGCGTCTTCCGGGATGTTGGAAGTTGAACCGCCCACCTGACGGAATTCGTTGGCCCTGTATGAGGTACCCACGAGGAAGTCCAAGTTGTGCTTGTCTTCAATGGTCGTGGTGTAGTTGGCGGTGTTTTCCCACTGAATGCCTTGGAAGTTGCCGGATCCCTGCCCCACGTCGTTGGTGAGGTTTTGAGCAGCAGGGTGGAACTCATAGCGCGGAGTGAAGTAGCGGTAGTCGTACCAATTGAGGTCAAATCCGACATCGGTCTTGACACGCAACCCTTTGAGGGGCTCGGCCTCGAGGAAGACGTTCCCCAAGATTTGATCTGATTTGTTGTCTCCTCCGGCGAGGTAAAGCCGGCTCAATGGATTGATGTACTCCTTCTGCACCCAGGGTGACTGCGCAAATCCGAACTGTCCCGCCTCGTCATAAATGGGGGTGAGGGGATCGTACGCAAAGGCATCCGATTGGACGCCACCAAAGGCGCTGTTGGTGCCGATGTTGTTATTCTGTGTCCGGTTCAGGTAGAAGTTCTGTCCGATCGTCAGGAGGTCTTGGACCTTCTTGGTGGAATTGTAACGGAGCGCATAGCGGGTGTAGTTGGACTTCTCCCCACCGATGACCCCATTCTGGTTCCAGTAATCCATAGACATGTATGAGTTTTCACCCGATGCGGTCACCCTGTGGTTGACCACCTGCGCGGAATTGAAAATGGCCTCCATCCAATTGGTGTTTCCTTCGATGGCATCGCCAAAGTCAGGAAAACCCAGGATGTCGAGGGCGGAAGTCTGGTTGCTGTTGGCAAACTTCTCGCGCATCAACACGATGTAGTCTTCTGACCCGAGCATCTCGGGCAGCTTCCAGGGGTTGGAGTTGAGGTAGCTGTTGGAATAGGTGATGCTGCCTCCGCCTTTGCTGCCATTCTTGGTGGTGATGATGACCACGCCATTGGCTGCTCGCGCGCCATAAATGGCGCTGGACGCGGCGTCCTTCAAAACGTCTACCGACTCAACATCGCTTGGGTTGAGGTTGTCGATGTTGCCGACCTGCAAGCCATCGACCACGTAGAGCGGTGAGTTGTCTCCATTGGTGCTGATGCCGCGAATGAGGATGCTCTTTCCCGATCCAGGCTGACCGCTTGATTCGTTCACGATCAATCCTGTGGTCAAGCCTTCGAGGCTGGATGTCACATCTGGAACTGCAATGCCCTCGATGTCTTTGGCCGTCACTTTAGAAATAGAGCCTGTCGAGACTTTCTTTTTCTGCCGGCCGTATCCGACGACGACGACCTCGCCGACGAGTTCTGCATCCAAGTTGAGGGTGACAGAAATGGGGGCGCCCGATGTGACGTTCAATGTTTGGCTCTCATAGCCGATGAAGCTGAATTTCAGCCCCACTGGAAGTCCATTGACCTTCAACGAAAAGGAGCCGTCAATCCCCGCTGTTGCACCGTTGGTGGTGCCATCTTCGAGGATGGTGGCTCCTATGAGAGGGTCACCGGATTCACCGTCTATGACGGTGCCTGTGAGGGTGAGGCTCTGGGCGTGAACAGTGTTTTGAAGACTGAAAAGGAAGCCCAATGACAAGGCGAGGGCGCAAAGCTGCCATCGCATTTTGAGGTGTTGCATGAAAGGTTGATTTGATCTAAACCGCTATGAAGTTCGGTGGCTTCAGACCATTAGGAAAGCCAATTCCGGATTCAAGTGTACAAAGTACACAACGAAGGTATAAAATGATGGCAACCTGTAGGAATACGTTGAAAAACAACTGTTGAAAATCCGGTCTAAAAACCTTGACTTCTAGAGCCGTTGGGGTGCAACCCGGGATGCGGAGCGCCTTTCCGTGATCAAAACAGCCAGCGGTGGCCTGCTGTGAGCATGGCCATGGAATAAAAGCTCAAAGTCTCCAACTCCCCGGGCAACGATCCAGTAAATAAGAGCGGGGAGATTTCAAACGAAAAAGCCCATTCGGAGCACTTGATGTCTGCGGCACTTTTTCCGCGACGCTCGAGGCGTTGAAGCTTGCGGCGGCTCACATCTCGATTGCAACGGTTCGAGGGTAGTGTGTTTTGGATGTAGACATGGGTAGGGAATACCCGCAAGCCTGCTGAGAAGTGACCGCCTTTTGCTCCTCTGTGTCCCACTCCGACTTTGGCCGTAAAGACGCTCGGGAATGCCAGTCCAATTTGGGTGTCAGTAAACCCGTTTTTGCTGAAATAGGAACGCCTTCCCATGAGGACTGAGGTCCCGGGGAAAACAGCACCTTCAACGATGAATGCGAGCCCCCAATTGGATTCGATGTAGGGTTCTACGCGTTTTTCTTCTTGGGCATGGGTGCTACTGACGGTTGCTAAAAATGCACCAATCAGTGCTATCGACTTGATGGCAGAACAGGATGTCTTCATGGCGTAATACTGGAGGAAAAGGTCGCATTGTTTTCAATGTCGGTTCGGTCCATACGCATCTTTCGGAACTGGCCTGTGTGGTACAGCGGGGCCTGGTTGTCATAGAAGGCGCTGAAGACATTGCCGGACTGGCCAGTGGGGAGGATGCTCTCGGCGGCATCCACATCAGCGAAGTCGATACCGATGCGCATAGAGGGGCCGGAAAAGACCTCATAGTTGACTTCCTTTTTCAGTTTGAACTCGTATTTGCACAGGGCATCCTTTGCTGCAGGAAGGCCATAGGGCCCCACGCTGAGCCAGTTGCCGAGGAGGGGTATATCTGCCATGGCGTGGCGGTGGGAAACGGTGTGCAGCCGTTCATAATGCCATGCGCTCGGATCTGTGCCGAGGGCGCTTTCTAAATCTGTATAAGCCAACAGGAAAGCTGCTGAAACGATTGCGGCAGCGTTGTCGCGGGGGGCAGTGCTGACATCGTCCCACCAAGGTGAACCGGGATTGGCAAGGAGTCTTGGGAAGGAATTCTCGCTGACTATGGTTTTGTGCCAAGCTTCGAATTTCTCTGCGGCGTTTTCACCAGCGGCTTGATGGAATTCGTCGGCCATGGCACCCTCGATGGTGCGGTACATCCAGCGGTAGTAAAGTGTGGGCTCTGTTTGCCCGCCGGTATGGCTCCCATCCCACTGACGGAGTTGGCTCAATGCATTTGCCTGCGCAGGCTCCCAATTGGTTTCCGAGGCATCGGCGAACGCCACGAGCATGGAGCAATTGCCCTTGTATACGGGTGAATGGTGGTCGAGCTGCAAGGACTGTGCCCCTTTAAGGGTCCAGTCGTCTCTGGCCTCCATGGCTTTAACGATCCCTGCTCCACGGGTGTTTCCAGCGTAATAGTGGCCAGGATAATGCACCCCTGCCACGCTGTCTGGGGCATTGTTTGCGGAGTAGACATAACCTGCCTGGGGGTTGACCGATTGGGGATTTCGAGAAAAGGGGTGCCAGCCCAAGGGGTCATTGGCGGGGTTGCTGCCATCGATGGCGGTTTTGGTGTTCACGTGGTCTGGGCGAATGGGAAGCTTTGCGCTTGCCCACCAAGCGATGTTGCCCTCTTCATCGCCGTACATGAGGTTGATGCCTGGGGCGTGCATGATGGAGGCAGCGTCTTGAACCTCTTCCATGGTGTTTCCTCGTGAAAACCCGTAGAAGGCCTCGTGGATGCGGTTTTCGGGATATTGGGTAAAGGTCCACCACATGGCAATGCTGTCTTCGATTAAAGGGCCGTGGTGTGTTTTGCGCAGCTTGAAAGTCACGTCATCCTCCCCAGCCACTTCGATGGTTTCCATGTTGACTTCGATGTCCCTCCAGCGGTCGCCTTGCAGGTATTTGCCGTCTTTGATGGTTTCTCGGTAGAGGTCGATGTCGTCGTTCACAAACATCGTAATGCCCCAAGAATGGTGGCGCGTGTGGCCAATCGCGGGAAAAGGCAGGCCACCGATGTGGTTGCCATAGTATTCAACTTCGGGCGTCACAATGTGCGCTTCGTACCACACCGATGGCTGCGAGTAGGCCATGTGGGCATCGTTGCAAAACAGCACTTTGCCGCTCGCCGTCTTGTCTCCGCTGATGACCCAAGCGTTGGATCCCAGCCACTGCGGAACGGGGCGAAGGGCATCCAAACGGTGCACTTTTGTGGAGATTGCAGAAATGTCCGAAGGTGTGGGGCTCTCGGTTTTGGGCCTGACTTGCTCAGTGCTTGGAGCTGCGGTACTGTCTGTTCCAGCGCCGGTGACGGGGATGCGGGTAAATCCCTCTGGGCCGGTGGCCAGGTCGGCCATGTATGTTGGCCCCAGGGCTTCATTCATCCAGTCGAGGATGGGCTCTGTCTTGAGGTGAATGGCAAAACTGAACGCCATAAATCCTGTAGCGCAGTAAACATCGCGGGTGTCGAAGGGCTTGGGATCGGCGCCCAAAAGTTGGTACTCCAAGGGCTTCTTGTCCTCCGCGATGAAGCGGTTGATGCCATCCAGATAGGCTGCCATAGCAGTTTGGATGCGCTGTGGTGCATGGGCGGTGAACTCACCAGACACCCGGGCTGCGGCCTCGCGCATGCCGAGGGTGCGCAAATACTGGTCGTTTTCGACCATGTCTGGTCCGAGCAGTGCAGAAAGTTCGCCGGCTCCGGCGCGCCGGAGCAGGTCCATTTGCCAGAGGCGTTCCGAAGCGTGGATATAGCCCAAAGCGTACATCGCATCGTCCTCGGTTTCGGCGTAGATGTGGGGCACCGCCATGTCGTCGAAGATGATTTCAACCGGCGCGGAGACGGCATCGGATGCCAAGCTAAAGCTGTAGTCGGTGCTGCTGGTCTGAACGAAATAGACGACGTAGGCGAGGAGCAAGACCAACAACAGGCCGAGCGCTTTGAGGAGATTTTTCATGGCGCAATCGTAGTTGCGGAAGTTACATTTCCCTGCGGTGGCAGGGGGCGGTTGTATTCTATGGACCTTCCCGAGTCGCTGAGCTGCATTTGGAGTAGATTACCTCATGTTTTGGAAGCAATGGCCGTGCTTGATAGCGGCGTTTATCATCTGGTTTTCAAGCCCATCGAAGGCTTGGTCACAGGATGTACCCGATACCCTTTGGCTTCAGCTCGATGAGGCCATTCTCAGCGGAGATACCATGCCTGCATTGCGCTTTTGTGAGGCGGCTGGTTGGGACTCGCTCAATTTTTCTTTTGTCCACTCGGTGTTGCAGTCCCATGAATTGGTGGTCCACAACGGGGATACCGTGAACCACGCTTTCGTGTTGGGTGTGGGGGATTGGGATCCTGTTTCGCTGCCCGCGGGCCAGTTTACAGCATTGACTTTGCCCCCTATGGAGACGGGAACTTATAGCTACGGGTTGGCTTCTGAACGGGGCAGAGTGCTCGGTGCTGGAGGAATGATCATGGTGGGCAACGATGACCTGCCTCATTTTCACTGGAACCTTGGTGATTGGGAGCCAGCAAGGATGCAAACGGTGGCCGAAGGGAATGCGTTGGATGGCGACGCACCATATGTCCCACGGCAGTTTACAGTGAACGACAGGACCTTTCCCAACACGTCTAACGACCCATTCGGTTACGTTTCCATTGGGGTAGGCACCTCATGCTATATCTCCATTGCCAATCAAGGCAGCATGGACCATGTTCTGCATTTCCACGGCTTTCATGTGGAGGTTCTTCAAGCTTCGAAACACCCCGAAAGGGTGGGCTGGATCAAGGACACGATGCCCTTTCTTGTGGGAGAAGTGACCGTTGTGCGGCTCGACGCTTTTCAGCCCGGTATGTACCCTGTGCACAATCACAACCTCATTGCCGTGACGAATGCGGGCCTTTATCCCGGCGGTATGATCACCCATCTTGACATCCAGCCATGAAGACGAGGACGCCATACAGGCAGGATTTGACCCATGTGTATCGTACACTGTTGTTCGCGTGTAGTGTGTGGTGCATGTCTCACGCAGCGCTTAGTCAAGCCCTTCCTCCCCAGCTTTTCTCCGAAATGGACGGCATTCATTTCTTGGATGACGGTTCCTCTGTTCCCATCTGGGGCTACGGATGGGTCACCGATGGATACATCACCTTGCCTGGGCCACTGTTGACCTACAATGAAGGACAGGCGGTAGACCTCAACTTTACGAATCCCAGTCCCGAAAGCCACACCATTCACTTGCATGGGCTTGATGTCGATCAGGCAAATGATGGGGTTCCGGCTACCTCTTTCTTGGTGCCCACCAATGGCGATGCGGTGTACTCTTTTGTCGCAGATCAATCAGGTACTTTTCTGTACCACTGCCATGTCACCACGACCCTTCACCTGACGATGGGGATGTACGGAATGATCTTGGTGAAGCGCCCCGATCAGACCTTGTTTGATGGTGGACCGGCCTACTCCGAGGACGTTCCATTGTTGTTCAGTGACCTCGAGGTAGCGACCAACTTGGACCCGGTTGGGAGTTTTCCGTTTCACGACATTCGCCCCGATGTTTTCATGATCAATGGGATCTCGGGAAGTCAGTTGGAAGAAGAAGACCAAATGGTATGGGCCGCTCCCGGCGACACCTTGGCACTGCGGCTGGGGTCCATGGCTTACAGCCGCGTCCGTTGTCACTTTCCGCCTGAATTGCATGCCACTTGCTTCATGAGCGATGGTCGGGCATTGCCGGAGGCTTTTGCTGTAGACAGCCTCGATGTTTTTCCCGGTGAGCGTTTCACAGTGTTGGTTGCACCGGAGGAGGGATTTGACGGTGTGGTATCCTGTGAGTTTTGGAACATGATTGATCCGGGCGTCGAGGATGTGCAAGAGATCCGTTTCGGTGCAACGCCATCATCTGTGGGTTCGGCTGAACCATTTTTGTTGAAGCAGGGCTATCCCAATCCAGCAGACCAGTGGCACGCCCCTGGTGGAATTGAAGGCGGTTTCGCAGGCGAGGTGGTTGTCAGGGATTTGCAAGGGAGGGAATGTTTTAGGGGCTACTTGGAAGGTGGCCGGTTTGACGTTTCATCTTGGCCAGAGGGTGCTTACGTGGCCCGCTGCGGGAATTTGCCCCCGACCCGGTTTATGGTCACCCATTGACGCCGCACAAAATGACTGATGCCCTGATCATGGTCTTCGGGTGGTGTCTTGCCCAAGTTTTGTCAGCCCAAGTTTCTGGTTTTTAGGCAGGGTCATCCCTATGAAATCAACCATGTCCAATCCTGCAAGGGGCCTGACCATTGTGCCTTTCAGCCCTCAGTACCGCCGCGCGTTTTTTGAACTAAACAAGGCTTGGCTGGACCGGTATTTCCTCTTGGAGCCCTACGACATTGAGGTGCTGGGGAATCCAGAGGAGATGGTGATTGGTCCTGGCGGTGAAGTCTATTTTGGAAAGCTTGGGGAGGAGGTGGTCGCCACATTTGCACTCACGCCAAGGGCAGAAGGGGTGTTGGAGCTCAACAAGATGGCGGTGCGTGAAGACCTGCGCTCGCATGGATTCGGCCATGAGCTGATGGCCTTTCTCATCGACCTCTGCGGCCAGCGCGGAACCCGTGTCATTGAGTTGTACTCGCACACCCGCCTCGAAAGCGCCTTGCACCTTTACCGCAAATTCGGCTTTGTGGAAGTGCCCTTGCCAGAAGATTGTGTCTATGATCGGGCAGACATCCGCATGCAGCTTGCGCTCTGAAGCGCAGTTTGACTTGGGGACAGCAGGATCAACGCACTTCCAGAATCCAAGCTGCGGATGCGGGCACGGTCAGTTGGTTACCCAGCGCTGCGGGCTCGGTACCGCTGAGTACTTCTTTGAACGTGCGGCGCCCGTTGAGCACCTCATCGAATCGCGCAAGATTCAGTTTCTCGGGGGCGTCGCCTTGGTTGAGTATGACCATGACTGTGGCGGAGTCATCTTGACGGAAGTAGACATAGCATTCGCCTTCTGGGACATAGTGGGTCAGGGAGCCATGGTGCACCGCGCTAGCGCTCTGGCGCCAGTTGAGGAGGCGGCGCGTGAAGGCTTGGAATTCAAGAGATTCCTGGCTTAATCCAGAGCCTGTAAAACCATTGATTTCATCGCCGGACCACCCGCCGGGGAAGTCGCTCCGGATGTTGCCATGGCTGTCGTCTCCTGTATTGGACATCAGGATTTCCGTCCCGTAATAGAACTGCGGTATGCCGCGCGTGGTGGCAAAGAAGACCATGGCCAGACGTGTCTTGCGCGCATCGTCTCCGAGTTGGGTGTGGACCCGGCTCATGTCGTGGTTGTCAGGGAAGACGATGTGGTTGAAGGGGTCGGGGTAGAGGAAGTCGTTGCCGAGCATTTCATAGAGCCTCACCCAATCGGAATGCCAGGTTTCTTCACCGTTCATGCACTGCATGAAGGCATGGTGGAGTGGAAAGTCCAACAAACCAGGCAGGCAAGAGGTGTAGCCATCGCGGTTGTTTTGTCCCTCCTGCCAGTAGGCGAGGACAGCGGGGTTAAGGCTCCATTCTTCGCCACAGATGTTGAGGTGGGGGTAGGCTGCGCGGATGGCGCAGGTCCATTGCGTCATAAAGTTCGCATCAGAATAAGGATAGGTGTCCATCCGAATGCCACTGAGTCCGAGATACTCTATCCACCAGATGGTGTTCTGGATGAGGTAATCTGCCAGCAGGGGTTGGCGCTGGTTGAGGTCGGGCATTTCCTTGACGAACCACCCGTCGGTGAAGCCCGCGAGGTCCGAAGCCGTGGCGTAGGGGTCGCGCAATGTGGTACGGCGATGCGTGGTCGGAGAAAAGGTGCCACCGTTGTTGATCCAGTCTTTGGTGGGCAAATCGTCCATCCAAGGATGTTCTGAACCGCAGTGGTTCATGATCATGTCCATGATGACCTTGAGGCCTTTGCTGCGCGCTGCCTCTGCCAATGCACGGTATTCCTCATTGGTGCCGAATCGGGGGTCGACCCGGTAATAGTCCGTGGTGGCATAACCGTGGTAGGACCATTGGGGTTGGTTGTTTTCGAGCAAGGGATTGAGCCATATGGCGGTGTACCCCATGTCGTCGAGGTAGTCGAGGTGTTGGGAGATGCCGGCGAGGTCACCACCGTGACGTCCATGGTCATCGGAGCGATCGGGTGCCTCCAGCAAGTCTTCCACGGCATCGTTGTTAGGATTGCCATTGGAGAAGCGGTCCGGGGTAATCAGGCAAATCGCGTCGCTGCCGTTGTAGCCTTGGAGTTCTTGGGTTTTTCGGCCAAGCAGCTCAAAGGAGGTGGTGCCTAGGGTTCCACCCGCTGCCTCAGGGTCGGTCCATTTCAATTCAAGTGTCCCCGGCTTTGCGTCTTGACCCACGGACAAATAGACAAACCGGTAGTTCGGGCTGTCCCCGGCAACGAGCTTTTGGAGGGTAATTCCTGGATGGTCTATGGCGACGTCAAGAGCAGCGATGCCGTCACCATGCACCACGATTTGCAGGGACTCGTCCGGCATGTTTATCCACCAAAATGGAGGGTCAATCCGGTCGACAAAGGCTTGGCCTGTTGCTTGAGGAATGGCACTCAAGAAGACTCCGAAAAATGTCAGAAGACGAATGCACAGCATGGCCGTAAAGAAACGGCGGTACCGGTCTTTCTTGATGTGTTGGCTTGGCTTAGTTGCTTGAGCCTGTGGCGCCGAGGTGCTTTGATCGGGAGGCCAAATGAATGGGAGATGCCAGCGATTCCTCAGGGGACGAGGTTTTGAGGCCCTTGGCCTTGGCTTTCCATAAGCGCTTTCGATTGCGCTGGTGTTCCAATGCGTTGCGCAAACTCTCCAGTTCCTCTTGCACTTCATGCCGGGCCATGACAACACAATAAGCGACGGCACCGGTTGTGGTGACCGCTATGATCCCGATCCAGATCCAGTCAAAAAGAGAAATCATCATGAGCATTGGCTTAACGTTCTCTTAATATAGGCTTAACATTCGGGAATTGCAAGGGCTCCCGCCGCGAAAACCATTGAGCCACAGCTTATTCCACGATCAACCGAAGGGCATTCAAGGTGGAGCCTTCTGACCTTATTTGGGCGAGGTACATGCCCTTTGAGACGGTCTTGAGGTTGATTTGTCGGGGACCATGGCCCGACTGAGACAAAACGTTCCGTCCCTGAGCGTCGGTTAGCACCAAGGTCCAGGGTTGATCCACAGGCACGCCGCTGAGTGAGAGTGTTTCGCGGGCGGGATTGGGATACAGCATGGGCACTGTTCGTTCAATTGATGTTACCGAGGATGTCGCATCGCACACGGTGATGCCAGTGGCGCTTGAGGGAGATATCCCCGCTGCGGTTTCATCCACCAGAATGTTGCCTTCAGCGTCTTCTACTGTGTAACCATTTTCAGAGGAGAAGTACCCCTGATTGACCACAAAATCGACATCACTGCCGTCTTCCAGGTCCACGTATCCGATCAGGTGCTGTCCGTTGAACCAGTATCCTCCAATGACATCGACCAGGACGATGCCGTCATACACGGCGATGCTGCCGACGTCCCAGCCGTCGAATTGGGAATAAAGGTTCACTTTCACCTGACCACATGCGGGTTCCGGTGTGCAGGCTTTCAATCCATATACACCCGAGGGCGATTGAAAAGTTGGGGTGGTAGAAGAGGGGGCGTCGGAGTCAAACAGCACCGTGCCTTCGGCATCTACGACCTCAAAGGTTCCGGGCCATCCCGCGTAAACCGACACGTAGTTCATGTCTACCGTAGAACCTTGGTTTACGGCAAAGGCGAAGCTGTTGGAGGTGCCGTCGAAAACCGTGGGTGTACCCACCAGTACGTCGTCTACCAAGACTTGCATGTATCCATCCCAGCCCTCGCCAGCGGGTGCATACATGTTCAATGTCCATGTACCACAGGTGCCTACAGGATTGGGGAAAGTGAAATCGATGACCGCATCGGTAACGTGGACCACACCGTTGTACGCCATGAGGTCAGCCGCGACAACCGTGGCGTTTTCGACGGCGATGGTGTTGCCGTCGACGTTCATTTGGATGTTCTCGCCCCCGTAGGAATTGAGGTTTTGGTTGTTAAAGAACTGGCTGCTTTCGTAAGGAACTTCAACGATGTGACGGCGGATGATCTCATCGAAATAGGGGGAGTCGAAGAGGTCTTGCATGCTGGCGAACCCGTTTTCTTGAGCGAACGTCACAAACGCTTGGTCGGTCGGCGCAAAAACGGTGAAATGCCCGGGGGCGTCTTCGTTGTCATTGAGGACGGGTTGGCCGATGAGGTCGTCGTTGAGCAACAGGTCATTGACGGCTTCTAAGAACACAGCATGGTCGTCGCTTTCGACGATGACCTGATATACCGTGGCGTTGGGCAGGCTGTCCGGAGCGAGGCCATAATCGATGATGTGGACGACACCATTGAAGGCGGTATAATTGGTTTCCACGATGTTCACGCCGTCTACTTTGAGTCCATTGGGCCCTTGTGTGATGCTGAGGCTCTGGCCTTGTATTGTCGGAAGAGACATGCCAGGTTCAAGGTCTTCTGCGAGGTAAACCCCTGGGGCGATGTGGTACTTGAGGATTTCTGGCATGTCGTACATGCCAAGAAGGTCGAATTGGTTCAGGTTCATTAAGTCTCCCAGCGCTTCTACGGCCTCATCGTTGGGCAGAAAAACCGTCACCGGATCAATGCCATCGATGATGCCGGGGAGGTAACTCTGTAGGGCATAAGCCGATTGAAAGGCCTGCGGTGCTGAATCATCGCTATTCCACGCGGCCATCATGTCTGCGATGGTAAAGGCATCTACCGTAATGCTGCCCACCATCCCCAGTTGGGCCTGAAACCCGATGCTCGAGTCGAAGTTGTACACCCCGGGCACATCAAACTGGATGACCCCCATGCAGGTGCCTTCCTCTGTGCCTATGGTTTCGTCGAGGAAGAACTCCACGGGGTTTCCCCACGAGGTTCCGGTGAGGGTATTGCTGATGCCGTTGATGTTGTGGGTGCCTTGCACATTGATGAAGGCCACAGTTTCACCGGGTTCGATGGTCAATTCCGAGGGAGCGAAGTAGTAGTCCGCCATCACGATGGTGTGGTCGGCTTCGCACTGTGCATTGGCAGCCGGTGTTGGCATGACCAGTGTTGCAAAAGCGCAGAGAAGGATGGAGAAACAGGAGGGCTGATGGAGCATGTGTTTATAGAAACTGTTTTGCAGTACAACCGTGACAAAGCTGAGATGTTCCTGCACAATTGGGGGCATGGATGACATTTTTGGCCAATCTATGTTGACCGTCCAATGTGATTCCCTAGCGCGGCTTTGTCAAGAAGGAAGATCATTTTAAGATCGACCCAATGAGGTGGGCTTCCTGATGACCGTTATCCGATGATGTGGTATCCGCCGTCGATGTGCCGGATTTCGCCCGTGATGCGCAGGTCAGGCTGGAAGAGGTGAACGATTTCAAGGGCCAAGTCTCGAGGGCCCGCGTTGCCGAGCGGGCTCATGGATTCCGCCTTGGCGACATCTTTTGGCTCGAGGGTAGCACTGCCAGCCTTGCTGCCGAGGTAAGGCGAAAAGCGAAGTGCATTGACTCGGATTCCGTGACTTCTGCCGAGTTCATCGGCGAGTGCTATGGTGATGCGCTCTAAAGCAGCCTTGGCCACACTCATGTTTCGGTAGGGGTGAAAGGTTACTTTTTCCGCTGCGATGTAACTCAAGGAGCAAATGGACGCACCTTTTTGAAGGGTCCCCGTTTTGAGCAGGTGGTGTGTGATGCGAATGAGAGAGAACGCGGAGATTCCAAGGGTATCGCAGAACTCATCCAGCGTCACATCAAGCAATGGCTTGACCGTCTTGTTGCGGATGGTTCGGTCCATTGCAATCGAGTGCAAGAAGCCGTCGAGGTGAAGTCCCTGTTTGGCTAGGGTTTCCGCCAAGTCGACCATGCTTTCTTCCTGCGTTGCGTCCAGAATCACGATGGGGGTGTCTTCGCCCAGTTCGGTTCTGACGGCATCACGGAATGCGGTTTCGTTGGCGCTGAGGTAGGCTCGTGCTTTTTCGGACAAGTCCGCATGGTGTGGCGTAATCCCCAGGCCGGCGCAGACCACTTGACCGCCTTGTTCGATGATGGCTTTGGCCGCATGCATAGCGAGGGAACCGGCGTCGGATATGCCGGTGATGAGAAAGCGCTTGTTGTTGAGCATGATCAGTACTTGTAAAGGGCTGTGCCCCATGTCCATCCTGCGCCGACTGCGGCGAAGAGCAGGTGGTCTCCTGGGTTGAACGTCTCGTTTCGCCACGTTTCATCCAGAACAATGGGAATGGTGCCGCCCGAAGTGTTGGCGTACCGGTCCATGTTCGTGCGCACTTTTTCCCAGGGAAGGCCCACCCTTCGGGCGACCTCTTCCAGGATTTTTATGCTCGGCTGGTGGGGCAGCATGCAGGCGATATCATCAATGCTCACGCCCGTTTTTTCGAGCACCTTTTCGATCGATGCGGGAACCGCTTTAATGGCGGTCTGGTAAACGGCCTGTCCGTCCATTTGAAAGCAGTGGAGCCCTTGGGCCAACGTCTCCTCGCTGGCGGGCCGTTCGGAGCCTCCTGCAGGCACTGTGAAACCGTCCCGTCCGGAACCGTCGGTATTCATGTCGAATCCGATGAACCCCCGGTCTTCCTCAGTGGCAGAAAGCAGAAGGGCTCCGGCGCCATCGCCAAAAAAGACAGCGTCGCGCCGGTCCCAGTCGATGATGTTGGAGAAGGTATCCGCACCGATGACCATCACATTCTTGTAAAATCCGGATTCGATGTATTGGCAAGCGGTGGTGAGGGCGAACAGGGCGCCAGAACAGACCGCGGCAATGTCGAAGCCGGCGGCGTTTACAGCGCCAAGCTTGTCTTGAATCATGCACGCTGATGCAGGCGCAGGGCGGTCGGGTGTCGCTGTGGCAAGGACAATGAGGTCCAGTTCAGACGCCTTCATTCCAGCCATTTCCAAAGCGCGCTCAGCAGCGCGGGTGGCCAGCTCACTGGTGGTCTCGCCTTGGGCGATGCGTCGCTCCTTGATGCCCAAACGCTCCTGAATCCAGGCGTCGTTCGAGCCTACCCGATCGAAATAAGTGTTGGAAACAACATGGTCGGGCGCATAGGAGCCCGTTCCGATAATGACAGCTTTCGGCATGTGGTGAAATCAAACGCAATGATAGGGCCCCCTTTATTCAAAATACTGATTGTCAAACGTGTATGATGTACACGGTTTGGGCCAAGTGGCCACCGGTTACCGCGGTTTGCTCAAAGCCTGTGCAACCTATGGTACACTTCGCGCATTCCTTACACCAGAGCTTTGTAAAAAACCTGTGATATGTTTTTCATGAAACCCAAATCAGAATGTTCCCGAGAGGATGTTCTCCAAGCCCAAAAAGAGGAGGGCAGCATCATCATCGATTGTCGCACACCAGGAGAAGTGGCGGGAGGCGCAGTGGGCGGGGCCATGGTCTTGGATTGGATGGGAGGCGAATTCAAAGCGAAGGCGCCTTCGTTGGACAAGTCCAAGACGTACTATCTCTACTGCCGGAGTGGAAACCGCAGTGGTCAGGCGGCTTCCATGCTTAAGGCCCAAGGCTTTGAAAACGTGTTCAATGCCGGTGCGTTCAGCGGATTGGAAGGGCTCTGATTGAAATTGGACCTCCCGCAAAAGGGAGGTGCGGGGATTCAACGGAATTCGTCATCTTGATGGCGTGAAATCCAATTTGAAAAACGCCTTGTTGGCTGGCCTCATCGTGGTGGCCTGGAGTGGTCAGGTGACCGCCCAATGCAATGCCTGCGAGGCAGACCCCAATTGCACGTCTTCGGACGGTTTCCCCACCTTGTGTCCATTGGAATTGCCCAGCGGAACCGCGGGTGAACCCTACGAGACGGTCATCACCTTTTTTCTGCCTGCAGAAATCACCGATCCGGGTTCCGGCCTCGTGGCCACCTTGAACAGTGTGGCCATCACCAACATCTCAGGCGTTCCGCCGGGCATGGACATTGAACTCGATGATCCCGATGCCCTGTACGAACCCTCCTCAGGCCAGAACAGCGGCTGTGCCACCCTCTGTGGGACACCCACTTTTGCCGGCGCCTTTGAAATCCAAATCAACATCCTCGCGGTGGTCACGGCATTGGGCTTTGAACAGGAGGTTCCCGAGGGATTTTCCTTGCCTTTGATCGTTGAGCCTGGCGCAGGGGGGACGTCTTCGTTCACTTTTTCTCCCTCTGCAGGCTGTGGCGAAGTGTCGGCTGATTTTACAGCGACGGTGTTTGGTGAGGGCAATCAAATCACCGCGCACCAATGGGATTTTGGTGCTTTTGGAACCCAGAATGGAGACCAAGCCAATGGCGTGCTCTTCGATGTTCCCGGACTTCACGAGGTGACATTGGAAACGGTCATCCAGGACCAGGTCTTGAACCAGGTCGAGCTTTTCAATACCGGCGGAGGCGGATGGGACGATTTCTTTGGCAACCCCGATCCGTATTTCACCTTGAAGGATGGCAACGAAACCGTGGTCTACACTTCCAGCACTTTCGATGCCACCACCTCCGGAACTTGGTCCGGCTTGGGCATTGTGCTCAACAATCCCCCGTATTCCATCGACTTCTATGACGAGGACTTGCTCGATGGTGACGATTGGCTGGGTTGGGCCCCTTTTTCGCCCAACGGACCGGGTGCCATCAATGTCGACGCCAATCCCAGCAACGCCCAATTGACCATAGGACTCAATCCTGTGGTGGTGGTCATGGATGTGGCTGAGGTCCTGGTGAATCCCTTGCCCGAGGTGGGAATTTACCAGGCTGGTCCCAACAGTTTGGCGTGCGACAATGACAGCCTGCTTCAATACCAATGGTACATGGATGGTATGGCTATTGAAGGCGTGAACGCGCCCCTGTTCCAACCTTCTGTGAGCGGGTGGTACACCGTCTTGGGTTTGGATTCAAGCGGTTGTTCTGCCTCTTCGGACAGCCTGCTTTTTTGCCTGCCCAATGCACCCATGGCCCTTGATTTGATTGAAGCCAATGGCTCGCCCATGGCCTTGGTGACCGAGGCGGGCCTCGATGCTTGGGTCTGGCATTTCAGCGGTGCCGAACCAGATACCGTCTCGGAAGGTGGCGATACTTGGTTCCCCATCGAAAGTGGGTGGTATTGGGTGGAATCGGAGTCGGCTTTGGGCTGCCCCATTGTCAGCGACTCCCTGCTGGTGTGTTGGCCTTTGGCGGCGCCTACCGTCACCCAAGACGCGGAGGGGAACTTGGTCACAGAAGCGGGATTTGCAGCTTACCAATGGTGGGAGGACGACATGCCCATGGCAGGGGAGGAAGGGGCCACGCTCCTGAACCCTGGCGAAGGAACGTACGTGGTCACCGTGACCGATTTTGTCGGTTGCCCAGCGGTTGAAAGTGCAGCCACGACCTATGTGGGAATGGCAACGATTGATGACCATTGGAGTGTGGCTCCCAATCCATTTCAAATGCGGCTTCAGCTGTCAGCAGGCCGAGCATGGGCGGGCGGTGAAGCGGTGTTGATGGACCTCTCTGGCCGCGTCTTGGAACAACACGCATTGTCAGGGTCACCGGTGTCCTGGGACCTCGGGATCTGGCCTGCGGGGACTTACTTGCTGCGGCTCAAGGCTCAAGACGGTCGAATGTCGTCTGCCCAGCGTGTGGTCAAGCGGTAGCCTTGGACGGGCTAAACCTGGGCAATACCTGTGCGTCTTAACAGTGTACTTTACTTCTTTGGCATGACGCAGCGGTTTCTATGGTTGGTATTGGTTTTTTGGGCGGGAACAGGCGCAGCCATTCGAGCCCAATCTATCGGCGGTCCCGGTGATTTAAGCCTGGTCCAATCATGGCCCCAAGAGCCCGATGGATGGTCTTATCCCGTGGCCGTCTCCATTCCTTCTGTTGCAGTGCCCGCCCAAGGATTTCCTGTCGGCATCCTCTTGCATGGCAATGGCGGCAATGGCCCCAGCATGTTCAGCTTGGGCAACGACTTGCTCACGGATCACATTTTGGTGGCGCCCACGGGATACCTCAATTCTTGGAACCTCTGTGGCGAGAACAGCGAGGCTCCGGACATCGCCATGCTCACAGAACTTGTCGGGCAGCTGTCGGGGTTTGACAATGTGGATGCCAGCCACATTCGACTCATTGGATTCTCCAACGGTGCAGGGCTGGTGAACCAGGCTTTCATCGAGTTGGATGATTTGGGGATCGATGCGCTGGTGGCCTTTGTATCGCAGATGAATGAGCCCCAGTATCACGAAGGAGAATTTCACCGTCCGTCCGGGACGACGGATGCTCCGCAGCCTTATTGCGGCTACAATGAAGTGGCTGTTCCGGTTTTGGGTCGCCGTTACCTGTCCATCTGCAACGACAACGACCCCGTAATCCCCTACGGCGGGGGTCCGGCGGTGGGCAATGTTTTTTTGCCTGCGGAGGTGGCCATACATCAAGTGGCGGTGCAGCAGGGCCACGTGGGACCTCCCGTGACAGGGGTTTCGGATGATGCCGCTGAAGTGACCGTGTTCAGTTATTTGGACGGGGATGTTGTGCTGGTGCGCGGTGGTGCAGGACACGGCACCAGCGAGGCCCAATTGGAATGGGCGACAGAATTCCTGGCTTTGGATGCCCCGGAGGATCCACCTGTGACGGACTGTCCCGGGGACCTGGACCTCGATGGGCTCGTCTCGGTGGGCGACCTGTTGATGCTGCTTGGCGAGTTTGGGTGCACCGTGGATTGTGGCCCTCCAGACATCAATGGAGATGGCCTTGTGGGGGTGTCTGATGTGCTGGCCATGCTCAACGTCTTCGGCACGCCTTGCCTAGCAGTGCCGGAGGTTCCGGAGGTCATGGAAGCGGCCACCTATGCCGTGGATGTAGAGTCTGGCATTGTCTATGCAGAGGGGCTGAGCCACGATACGCTCAACAGTGCCACAGCCACAGCCATGCCCTTGCTGCTGGATGCCTATGTGCCAGAGAACGCAGGACCGAACCGACCCGCCATGGTGTTGATTCACGGCGGAGGATTTTTCGGCGGTTCACGCACGGCCCTGAGCATGGTCAACCTCGCCCAATATTTTGCCAGCCGGGGGTGGGTCGTCTTTTCCATCGATTACCGTTTGGCCAGTGACATGGGAACCGTGCCCCAGGCATGGGTGGACAGCCTGTCGGGCCTGTCGGTCGAACTGGGTTTACTGAATCAATCGTTGGCCATTTATCCCGCGCATCGGGATGCCAAGGCGGCGTTGCGTTGGGTTGTGTCCCACGCAGAGGACTACGAAATCAACACCGACTACCTAACCGTGGGTGGGGGCTCTGCGGGTGCCATCACCTCCATTGGTGTCGGCGTAACCGAATCCGAGGACTTTACGGAAGAGTTGACGGTGGATGAGGATCCGACCCTGCTCACCACCCACCTGGGTGTCGATTTTGAAGTGCAGACCATCCTTGATTTTTGGGGGTCGCGCATATCGGTGAGCATTTTGGAAGGCAGTTATGGTGTCGAGCGGTTCGATCCGTCAGACCCGCCGCTGTGCATCTTCCACGGCACGGAAGACCCTACCGTCCTTTACTTCAACGCTCTGGTTTTACAGGCGACGTATGAAAATACCGGTGTGCCGTATGTGCTGCACACGCTTGAGGGGGCCGGGCACGGACCCTGGGGTGCCAACATAGATGGCGTGGGTCTCCCAGCCCTGGCCTTCAATTTCATGGTGGCCCAACAGGCCCTTACGGTGCAGTAAACCCCACCGACTCCTGAAGGGCCGAATCTGCAAAGTCCTGCGATGTGGCCAGCACTCAGGTGCCGCTTTTGGGCGTTATCCGATCCAGACTCCGATCCCCAGTATCGGCCAACGGACATTGAATTGGCTGGCGCCTTTCCGCTAAGTTCGCATGATGGCCAACGGATTTTTTGCACTGCTCGACGACCTCGCCCTGATCATGGACGACGTGGCGGTCATGACGAAGGTGGCAGGCAAAAAGACCGCCGGCATCCTCGGGGACGATCTTGCAGTCAATGCCGAAAAGGCGGTCGGGTTTCCTGCTTCACGTGAGCTCCCGGTCCTTTGGGCGATCACGAAGGGATCCTTCCTCAACAAGCTCATCATACTGCCGCTGGCGTTCCTGCTGAGCGCCTCCGCCAGCTGGCTCATCCAGCCCATCCTCATCGCGGGCGGCGTGTACCTTGCCTATGAAGGGGTGGAGAAGGTGATCCACACCATGCGTCCCCCTGGCGGTCATGGCCCAGGCCCTGCGGAACGGCCCGATGAGAAAACCCGGATACGGTCGGCCGTGCTTGTGGACTTCATCCTGTCGGTAGAAATCATCATCCTCGCCCTGAGTCAAGTCGTCGAGGCCGATCTCATCGTTCAGGTGTTGGTCGTGTCCATCATCGCGCTTGTGGCGACGGTGGGCGTCTACGGACTCGTGGCCCTGATCGTGCGCATGGACGATGCAGGCATGGCGCTGATGAAGCGCGACGCTGCATGGGCCCAAACCTTGGGGCGCGGTCTGGTGCGTGCCTTGCCGATTCTGATTCGCGTGATCAGTCACGGAGGCACTGTGGCGTTGCTCCTTGTCGCGGGTGGCATTTTCCACCACATAGAGGCGGTCCACCATGTGTTCCACGGCTGGCCAGGCCTGCTGGTCGATGGCCTGCTTGGGCTCACGGTTGGGGGCTTTTCCGTGTTGTTTGTAGCAGGGTGTCGTCGGGTGCTGGGCAGCCGGGATTGAATCAGACGGGACAGCGTTCTCCGGGCAGCAGAATGTCGAGCTCCACATTGGAGAATCCAATGCGTCCCAAGGAGTCTGAGCGTCCAGGGTTGGCACGGAAGACGACCACCTGACCTTCCCCTTCCACGGAAATCCCCTCTGGTTCCACCACGAGGGCTGTGGATTCGCCGATGCCGTACACGGGCATACCTGGATGGTCGTGCAACGCGCTGAATGCCCGGTTGTAGCGGCTCCGCTCCACAAAATGCTGGTCGATGATGGCGTGGGGAATCAGTCCGAGGCCACGTTCATAGATGCCATTTCCGGCTTCAATCCGGGCGTAGGTGCGTTCATATTCCGGCTCAAAGTTCTGGTCCCCGGTGATCATTACGGAGCTCATCATGGCGGCGCCGGCGCTGCTTCCGGAGACAATGCAGCCCCGGAGGTAGGCATCCCGAATGGCTGCTGCAATGGCCCCGTTGGCCACCTTCATGAACCGCGCCTGATCCCCACCGCAGAGGTAGAGGGCTCCCGCATTGCGGATGCTGTCCAATTGAGCTTCACCCCACCCAGGCTTTTGCAGGTGAAGGGTGTGCACGTCGGTGCATCCCAATGCCAAAAAAGGCCGTTCGCCATAGAATGCGGAGGTGTCTGGTTCGGAGCTGGCCATGGGCAGGACGATGACCAGATCCTGCTTGGATGACATGCGTCGGACCACGCCGTCCATAAGGCTGAGCGGTCGGCTGCCTCCCCCGATGACGAACAGAGTGCCTTTAGCTCCCGACAAGCCCATTGGCATGGCGGGGTCAGGTTCATGGGAGGGAGAAGGTTGATCCGCACCACAGGAAACGAACAACAAGAGGCTTGAGAGAAACAGTGACCAATGCATTCCGGAATGTAAGCCACCGTGTGGTT
>Ga0206125_10000982_pt1 | contig 35593 bp, 19 predicted proteins | sample Helgoland_Spring_4_FD_148598 | JGI IMG/M metagenome (GOLD analysis project Ga0206125, IMG submission 148598) | Pelagic subsurface seawater microbial communities from Kabeltonne, Helgoland, North Sea - Helgoland_Spring_Bloom_20160331_1 | ecosystem: Environmental > Aquatic > Marine > Epipelagic ... | reverse complement strand
CCCCACCCCCTCCCCCCTTGCCGCCATCCACACCCAAGCCGCCAACCGAGCCACCCCCGCCCCCCTCGCCACCGCCGCACGCGTGCTTTTGGTACACACAAGTCGCGTCGAGAGTGCCCACTCTGGGCGTCGAGTCGCTGCTCTACGTGTCCCCCGCGACGTCCGGGATGCTGGTCGACACGTACATCCCGACCAACGCGCTCGTCGCCGACACGGACGAGAACAGCCCGCCCAGCCCACTGGAGTGCTGCGCGCTCTGCACCGGCGACACGAGCCAGTCGCTCTACGTTGACGTTGCGCGCACGCAGCCTTCCGACTGCCCTATCTTCTTCATGAGCTACGCCGCGGGAATTGGTTGGATCTGCCAATTCCACGCCAGCGACGGCACGGCCGTGCAAAGCGACCTACCCACCACCACATCCGTCGCGTTTCGGCCGTTTTGAGGGTTGCTTGTTTCTTTTGTAACTAAACATGCGCACACGCACACGCACATGCACAACCGTTCACGACGATCGGAGCTCGTCTGAGCGGTGCGCCGTAAGCAACCAGTCGCAATTGATCGCACCAATGCCGGCGGCGAGCGTCTGCGCCACCTGCGTGTTCGTCGCGGGGTGGGAGCGCTCCTTGGAGATGAGGTAGGAGGCGATCTTCACGTTGTCCCTCACGACCGAGCTTAGGAGCGCGCTCTCAAGATCCGTCGCGCCAAACTCCACCAGGCACTGCACGATGCGCAGATGCGAGTGCGCCGCCGCGGCATCGAGCGCCGAATCAAGGTCTAGGTCAACCCACTCGTGCTCCAGAAAGCACCGCCGCAGGGCCTGATAGTCTCCAGTACGCGCCGCGTACACCAGCTTGCCGCTCGGGCTGCCAAGGTCGGTTGGGAAGATGCGCCCAATGTCGAGCCCCACGGATGCGAGGAGTGCGACCGCGGCAATCATGATTTCCGCCCGTGATCGATGTATAGATGTACGAGTGGATTCATAGATTACCACAAGTAGCAAAGCGCGGCGGGACGCTGTGGCTGGCGGCGGCGTAGGCGGATTGAAGGATAAAAACCAAATGGCAAATGATCTTCCCTCCGAGGGTGGCGGTGCGAAGGGTGCCTTCCCACCGTCCGGAAACCCAGCACAAATCCTTGACGTTCTCGGCGGCGAGCCCGGCTTGATCGAGCACATCCTCACCTTTCTCCCCAAGGGCAGCTTCAAGTCGGACGACCTGGTCGAGGCGAGCCGTTTGGTGGGGCTGTGGCTGCAGACGAGCAAGCAGGCCAACCAGCTCGATGCACACGCGCTGTGGACGACGCTGCAGAAGAGCTACTTCCCGAACGCCCCCACGCCCCATACCGGATTTGACTTCTCGGCGCGCGGGCTCTTTGTCGAGATGTTCCACCGTCACCGGCACTTTGCCGCGGCCAGAGTCCTCAGCAATCGCCTGAATACCGACTTTGACGCGGCGGTGTGCAAGATGAATCGCATATTGTTGTCCACGCCGCAGTACAGCGTGGCAAGGCGCCAAAAGTGGGAGATTGGCCAGAGCCTGCACGCCGCAAAATTGGACTTGGGCTGGCGAGCGTCCTTCCTCTCTGAGTGGCACCCTGGCCCCAAACCGGTGCCTATCCAACGCCAAAACGGCGGCGTCCTGCCCTGAGTTGTCACGGGTGTGGTATTCAATCTAATAATGGAGTGCGCCAATCCATTAGACAAACTCTAACAGCGCCTTTGTAAGTTTAAAACTACCGCATGTGACGCAAACACAACAAGGGCAGTGCCCTCCCACAGCTTGCCCCCGTGCTATTGGCCGTGCCACCAAACGCGGCGGCCGCCGCATCGCCGACGCGTGCGGTCAGCTCCAGATGCGCTTTTCTAGCCTCCCGCAGGTTCCAGTTCACCTCGACCAAATCGATTTGCAAGAGGCCAATCTGCCGATCGATCTCCTGCCAGCGCTCCTCCAGCTTCTCCTTCTTCTCCTGGTTGGCCTTCCACTGGGCTACCAGTTCAACGTAAGCGTCCGCCATGAATTGCGCTCTCCTCCTTCCTTTGCACGCGCGCTTGGGTAAATTATTATTATCTGCCTACGCCAGCAGTCGCCGCTCGCGCTGTATCGCGCTCCCCCTCCGAATCGTCGCCATCACATCGGCGCCCGTGAGGCCAAAGATGGACTGCACCGACCAGTCCGTGGGATCCGAAAAGATCGGGTTCAACATGCAGATGCCCGCCAGAAATACGACGCGTCGCCTGTTGCGCTCCTCGCAGAACAGGTTGGCGTCCCGCAGGCGGAAGACGCGCTTGATGCTCTCCTCGTACCACGGCTTGTCGCAGGCGGCGATCAGGAAGCGAGAAAAGCGCAGCTCGTCGCCCGTCATCTGGGAATACACGTGCAGCCGCATGGAAAACTCGCTCGTCTCCAGTTCGTGCACAAAGGCCACCTCAAAGAAGTGGTCCTGGTGCGTGAATGGGATCAGCGTGCCCTGGAGCACGTCAAGGTTTTCAAAAAGCACTCTCCTGCCCAGGTACGGATGCATGGCATACGCCGCAAAGGACGTCCGGTGCTCGAGCCACGGCCGGTACACGGGGATCTTCTCGCGGTCCTTGGCGATCCAGGAGCACACTTTGCCACAGCACGCGCACTTGCGCTCGAGCAAGTCGGCCAGCTCGTCGCAGGACTGCGGGTTGCGACGCCTCTTGAACTGATCAAGCATGAAGTACGTATCGGCCACCTCCCCAGGCTTGATCCCGCGAAGGGACAAGTCGTAAACTACCAGGGGCCAATGCGCGGCTTCAAGCAACTTTGTCCGGTTTGCCAACGCGTCTGGGTCGTGCAGCGCGTAGTGCAAGGCGGTAGAGACGCTGTCAAACTCGTCCATTCGCTCACGAAAGTGGGTCATGATCATGTTGAGCACGCCCACGGCGATCCGGTTGAAGAGCTTGTTGACCTGGCGCATCCCCTTGTTGCCCCGTATCTCCTGCAGAATGGAACCCCGCAGGGTTTGCTCGTCCATCGCACACGCCCGCATGATCAGCTTGACCAGATCTTGGTTCTCCAACACCTCGGCCATCGCCGCCATGGTACGTGCGTGCGTGCGTCTCCGGATGGCGAGAAGCGCGCGTTGGAGATGGAAGGGGGTGGGCTTAAAAGTGGCAAGGTCGTGTATGATACCGCTTCGATCTCATTTCTTTTTCGTTACTCTTGCTTACACTCGTGCTGCAGCACGCGCAAGCTAACCTTGGTAAACGTGGGCAGGCTGGTGCAGATGAGCCCAAAGAAGATGGCGTACTTGACCACGCGCGTGTCGCCAGTCTGCGAGCGCGAGAGCGAGAGCGCCGCCGGGTTGACAAAGAGCAGCGCGAGCGTGCCGGCCGTCGCAACGGCCTGGAGCACCCACGCGACCGCGGCGATCCACAGCGTGAGCTGGTGGCACTTGAGTTCTTTGCGATTGCCGTTGGTCTCCGACACGGCCATGGTGGTTACCATGGCCGCGCTGAAGCAGATGCGCGTGCACACGGACAGGCTGATCAGCAGGCCGATGAGCAACCGACCGATCGAGGCAAAGTTGCCCCCGTTGGTGCCGAGCAGCGGCGCGTCCGAGAAGAGCATGAGCACAGCGCTCGTGACGTCGACGACCGACATGGGCCCACCCATCGTCGTGATGGGAGCCTGGCGGTCCTTGCGCAAGTCGAGGCCGTACCGCAGGCAAAACTGCAAGAACGAGCACGCGATGCCGAGGCACTGAAAGGCGACGACAGCGTCCTGGTTGTCGTCCATTAGCATGGGCGCCACAGCCACCAGCACCGCCACCCGCGCCGCCCATGCCGCGACGCTGATGAGCGCGTCGATCCACTTGTCGAGCTGGTCGTACGTCGAGACCGAGTTCTGCGGCGTGATGGCGTCCGAGAAGGCGTTGCGGCAGTACAGCGCGTCGATCGCATTGATGACGAGCCAGCGCGAGTCGGTGGCGTTCTGCGAGCCGCGCACAAAGACGACGGCCGCCGTCAACACGAGGACGAACAGGCGCGCGATCGCCGCGGTCAGCGCGCTGGCGTAGCTCTGCTTGACGTTGCGCAGCGACGTGGCCGGCTCCGAGATCAGCGTTCCGGTGCCGTCAACGTCCAGGTCGAGACGCATGCGCCGGTCCGAGACCCTTCGGAAGGGGATCGACGCCTCGATCTGGCACCGGCCCAAAGCGAGTCCGCCGCAGTCGGTGTGGTAGATGTCGCGCTGGTGCACGAGCTCTTCGAGCTCGGCCGAGCAGTTCTCTCCCGCCTCCACGACGGTGCGGCGCTTGTCCAGGATGGCGCTGCCGTACTCGTACAGGAATGTACCGCTCAGGCTGAGCCACACCGTGGCCTCGTTGGTCGCCTCGGCTTCAAACAAAGAGACGGGCGCGTCGCGCAGCGTCTCGTTGCACCGCGCGTCGAAGGCGAGGCGCGCGTCGTACGCGAGCAGGGCGTCCTGCGTGGTCGTGAGCATACCGTCCACCACGAGCACGTCGAGCGCCGCGGGCGCATCCGCGGGCAACGGCTGCTTTGGCGCGAAGCACAGGTGCGTGGTCGTCAGCCAGTAGGTCTGGCCCCGCGTGAGCCGGAAGGTGCCGTCAAGGCCGGCGAGCGACGCCGGGTGGGCCTCGGCGTAGGCGGCCTGATCGTTCTGGTACACGAAGGCGGTGTGGACCAACACCTGGTTGCTCGTGCTACCATTGGGCGCCACGAGCGCCAGGTCGTGGCACAGCTGCGAGTAGTCACGCGGCGGGTCCAGGTCGCGGCACGCCATCGAGAGGCTCTTGTGCATACGCGTGGAAAAGATGTTGAGCGACTCCTCCTCGCTTTCGAGAGGCCCGGTCACCGTCCCAAGGTCGAGGAGCAGCTTCAGGCGCTGCAGCGGCGAGCCCACGTCGAGGTAGACCACCGCCATGTCCGCGCGGCGCCCCACGCGCAGGCAGATGGCGTCCTCGCTCAGGTCGGCGAAATCGACGTCGGCCCTTGGGGCGGTGGCCAGCGTCACGACGCCCGAGAGCACCAGGGTTGCAAGCGCCATCAGGAAGCCGCCCGAGATGGCCCACGCGGCCTGCGTGGCCTCGTCCGTCGTATAGATGTACTGGCTGCCTCGGCGGACGGGCGTGACGCGCGCGTACATGGGCGGCAGCTTCATATTGCCACCCCCTCACCCGATATAAGCCGACCGCGCCATATTACGGATAGGTGGAGGCCCTGTCGACCATGAACCTCTCCGACATCGCCGGCATCGTCTTTGTCGTCATCGGGTTGTTGTGCGTGCTGCCCGCCGTTTATTTAAGCCCCGTGTTCCTGATCGTGTCGGGCGGCTTCATCTCGGCGGGCATCGTGCTGATGATCACCGCCGGCAACATGTGCCGCGCAAAGGAGGATGTGACCACGGGCAAGGACCAGCTCTACGCGACATTAAAACTCCCGGACGAACCGGCCAAGAAGTCACTAAAGGTTACAAAGGCCACAAACGCCTCACTAGCCCCGGCGCTCACACGGATGCCCACTTAAAGAACTCCAACACACATTACAAGGTGTCTGTGTATTGTTGTTTGCTTAAAAAAGAAACCGTGTTCAGTCGCACGAGGCCAGGGTGGAGTTGTACATGAGGTAGTCGTCGAGCGCTTCGTCGTCGCGCTCCTTCTTTGCGGCCGCGTCGCGCCGCTTTAGCTCCTCGACCAGGAGCGGCGACAGGTGGACCTCGGGCGGCGGCGGCACCGCCGGGCCGGGGCCGTCGGCAATGTCCTCCTTGCACTGGCGCGCAAAGTCCTGGATGTTGAGCATGAGCGGCTCGCTGGCGCGCAGGCGCTTGGCGTTGACGCGGAAAAAGCTTGCGATCATGAGCGCGTGCTCGCTCATGTAGCGCGAGAGGTACTTGACGATGGCCGCGGCCTGGGCGGCGCTGAAGGCGATTGCCGCGGTCGCGCCCAGGCGACCACCGGTTTGCGTAAGGAATTCGCGTGTGAGATCAATGGGCAACGATGGATACATGATGAGATGCAGGAGCTTCACGAGCGTCAGCAGCAGGTTTGGCTTCTGGATTTCCTGGAAGTCCACCGCAGGCCCGCCAACATCCGCCTTGTATGCGATCCCAGCAAGCGAGAGGTCCAGAGCTGTGCACAGCTTGGAAAAGTCTTTGCGCGCCTCCTGCTTTGAGCTCTCGCGCAAATGCGGAGGCCATTCATTGTACATAAAACCAAGTGCGGCATCAAATTCGAATTCCTCCTTGTTTTCCCAATCGTCACCGAACCACCAGCCAGGCTTGGGCGTGTGGCAGTAGTGGGCCAACACGTCCCGAAGGCTCATGGCCACCGCTTTTACGACGCGCTGCGGCGCGTTTGAATTGATGATCGCGCCGATCGTGGTCGACACGAGCGCCACGCCAACGGTGTAGTAGCGGTCGTAAGCGCAGTAGTCGGGGTCAAAGTTGCGCGGCAGGCACGCGCCCGTGGGCACGAGGCTCGTCTTCTTGAGCGAGCGCGTGAGGCCACTCTCCTCGCGCTCCTGCCCGGCGCGCAGCACCACCTCGAGGCGGGAGGCGGCCATGGCCACCCTCCCTTTGTTACTTGGAGACCAATGGAAACTGTATTATGCTTCACACACACACGCACCTACCCACCACCACCCGCTTCAAAGAGTGTCTAGCTTGAAGAAGCCCTTTGGCTGCGTGGCGGGTTGCGTCGCGGTGGTCGCCAAATTGCGCGGGACGCCGTAGTTGAGGTGCCAGTAGATGCACGCGGCCACGCCGCACACGATCAAAAACGAGGGGATCACGGTGAGCAGCGTGACCTGCAGGCTGACCGGCATCTCCCACGGCGGGGGTGGCGAGGGCGGTGCGGGCGGCGCGGGCGGCGGTCCCGGCGGGGGCGGCGAAGGCGGCAGCGGCGGAGTGGCGGGCGGCAGGCCGCGCGTCCACCAGTCGCACACGGTGCCGGGCTCGCCGTGCATCGCGCCCGTGAAGCCGTCGGGCATGTGGTAGGTGATCATGTTGAACTCGTGCGTGTGCGACGTGTTGACGGGCGAGACTTCTACCGCCTCGGCCTCCGTCATGTACAGCGGCCAGTAGCCGTCGGCGCACATGGCGCCGATGATGGGCGGTGGCGGCGGGCTGGTGGGCGGGAAGTTGCACTCGTTGACGTAGAGGCGGAAGACCGCCGCGCTGCTCTGGCTCGTGTGCGCATTGTAGATGTCCGCGTCGAAGTTGGCACCGATCGAGTAGTTGGTGGCCGCGTTGGCCGGCTCGTTGGGCGGGTAGTCGGCCGGGTAGCTGGAGTACTCGAGGTAGAGGTACGGGTGCAGCGTGCCCTCCGTCTCGTTCTCCCACGTGCGGTTGCCGCCGTTGCGGTACGTGAGCGTCATGCCGTTGGCGATGAGGTACGCCGGTGTGGGCAGCTCGATCGACGTGTCGGTTGCGGGCGCGACCGTGACGTAGCCACCCTGCATCGCGTCGATGTCCGCCTGCGCCAGGTCATCCCACCACACGAACGAGTCGCCCGCGCAGCACGAGGGGTTGTACCGCGCCACGGAGATCTCCTTGACCAGCCGTCCCGACTCGCATTGCGAGAGGGCCAGGCCAAGGAGCGCAAGCATCGTCACGGCGCACCCGGCTCTTAGTTAGGGACAAGCGCAAACGGACATATTTCTCTTCACACGCACATACACGCACGCACACGCACGCACACGCACACGTGTAACCTAGCACTAGATGTACTTGATGGGCACATTGGACTTTCCAAACTGCGGCTCCAGGCGTGTGGGCTTCTTGCGGACGCGCCGGTCCTGCTCGTGCAGCTCGCGCGCAAACGCGGCGTCGGCATCCTCCTGCGTCTTTGGCTGCGCGACGATCGCCTTTCGCTTCTTCTCCTTTGGAGGCTTGTTGGTCTCGTAGATGGTGATCGGGCTATCGTCGAAAAAGCTCTCGGGCGGCTCCCACGAGTTGTGACTTGCGTCGTAGCCCACCCACTTGACCAGGTAGCGCTTCTGTCCTTTGACTGTCTTGTCCTTGAGGATGCACTCGACGGTGAAAATCTTGTACGGGTCATAGGGCTCGTCGCCGTCATCGGCTATCGCGACGCCTTCGAGGATCTCAATGCTCTCCTCCTCCTCCACCTCCCTGTTCTCCTTCGACCTTTCCTTTGCCCCCTCCCCCTTTTCCTCCGCCTCCGCCGCCGCCTTGGCCTTGGTCTTGGTCGGCTTCTCGCGCGCGATCACGTCGGCGTTCGGGTGGAATCGGCCGACGCCGCACGACACGAGTCCTCCCTCGGGCTCCATGACCTCGCCATACTCGTCCAGGCGCGCCCCCAGCGCGTTCAGCCGCGCGCGCTCCGCGGGGTCCATGAGGGTGAGGCCCTTACGGCGCTCATTCTCCGCCGTCTCCCAGGCTGCAAAAGCAATGCGATTCTGCGCTTGCCAGGCGTCCCAGCGCGCGTCCGCCGCCGCCTGCGCCGCCTCCTCTTCCGCCGCCTCCTGCTCCTGCTTCAGCTTGTCCTGCACGCCCCTGCGCGCGGTGTCCACAAACTGCTCGATGTAGCCCTTGGCCTCCTGCTCACGGTTGTTGAGCACAAGAAAGTGGATCCACTCGGCCGCCGACTCGGTGTCGATTTCTTGGTAGCGCATCTTCCGCCACTTGGGAGATGCAAAGGGCTTCTGCGTCGCGCGCAGCGCCGCCTTGGCCGACTCGATCGACTCAACCGTCTCGTCCCGCCAGACCTGCGCCTTGAGCCGCTGTGCCGCGATGGCGTCCTCGCGCTGCATCCTCGCGCGCTCCGCTTCCCCCGCATGCACAACCGCTTCAAGGAGCGACGCGTTGCTTGCCATAGCGTGGGTTTCCGGACGGCGGGAAAGCGTGTGTGAAATCAGGGGGAAGCTTCCCACCGACGTTCCAACTTGGGAGGGAAGTTGTTTGGAAACACACACACACACACACACACACACACACACACACACGCACACACACCACAATACACAAACTGTTCTTACCAAAACACGACGCGCGCAACACGGGTTACATGGCGCTGAAGGAGGCCGCAACGGCGAGGGAGGCGACGGCGGCGGTCGTCGCAGCGACGCCCACGGTCGCAAGCGCCGAGCGCGGCTTGTCGAGCTTCAACTCGACGAACTCGTCGCGGCCTCCCTCCCTGCAGTATCCCTCGCAATCTTCCTTCGCGTCATCCCAGTGTAGGTACTGTGACGGCGCGTGCTTCTCGACCAACTCCTGGGCCCCCTTCCAGACTTCATTTATGGCACCCCGTCCCTGCTGGTTGCCGATGGGGAGCAGGCCCCCGTAGATGCGCGCAGCAAAGCACTTGCCACCCCCACCCGTAACCGCGTTGACGCCTACCACTTGGTCCAGATCGGCGTTTAGCTTGGAGACACAGGGCGGCTTGTACTTGGTGTACTCCTCCGGCAGCGCGCCGGGCTCGAAGAGCTTGACGTCGACCGTCAGTGGCAGGTTGAGCGCTACCTGGCGCGCGGTCGGGTCGCACCACATGTTTACCGTCTCATACGTGTCCGGATTGCGCATCGCGAGGCGCAGGATCTTGTGGTTGTACTCCTCCTTGAGCGCCTGGGGGGGAGTGGCCGTCATGCCACCCTTGGTGTGGCCCTCCTCAACGTGCCAGAGCAGGCCCGAGAAGGCCATCTTCGCACAGACCTTCACCAGATCGACGTCCACGAGCTCGAGAAGCGTGCCGTTGGCCAAGGTGTGGACGGGGGCGCTGCCGTTGCCAATGTGCACCTGCAGTACGGTGGCCACGATGGCCGAGAACAGCTCGCACTGGTTCTGGGCCTGGTACCACTGCTTGAACGCCTCAAGCGTGTGGCCGGGCACCTTGAAGTGATTGCAGTGGACAAACGGGTCCACGGGGGGAAAGCAGTCCTTGGTAATCTTCATCACGACGCGCTGGCCAACGCATTCGGGCGTCTCTTTCCACGCGATGAAATCGCGCAGAAACCGCGGCAGCCAAGCACGGACGTTCGTCACGCGACGGGTCAAATTCTCCATTTGGGCATCGGTGGGCGCAAAGACGGCGGTGACGCAAAACGGCGATGCCGGATCGTAATACTTCTTGCCCTCGGTGCACAGGAGAACCTTGACGTCGGCCGTGACGGACGCCACGAGGTCGCAGACGCATTGCCGTTGGTCCAGGGGCGCTGGCTCGGGAGGCGCCATGACGCTATGTGGGTGTGTGGGTTTCCGGACGGCGGAAAAGCGTATGTGAAATCGGATGGAAGCTTCCCACCGGCGTTCCAACTTGAGCGGGAAGGCCAAATTTTTTAGTCTTCAACCCTAACCCTAACCCTAACCGACCTACGGCACAATGGGCACTCCACACGCCCACCACCACCATACTCACGCCTCGAACGTCTCCTTGAGCGAATACTCCTCCGTGACCTCGTGCATGGTCTCGAGGTCCCGCGCGTGGATCTGCGCCGCGGCCGACTGTATCACGCGCTCCTCCTCGGCCTCCTGGGCCTTCTGGCGCAGCTCGCGCTCCTGCGCGGCGAACGTCTGTGGCATCGCCAGCGTGCTTGCGCCAAAGTCCACGCCGCGCACGTTCTCCGCGCTCGCGGCGATGTGGTTGCGCACGCGGTGGCCCATGCAGAGCCCCTGGTCGTTGACGCGCGCCTCCTCCTCGGGCGTGCGCATGCCGCGCGCATCGAGCGCGGACAGGGTGAAGCGCAGCCACGTGCTGCGCGCGAAGAGGTTTCCCTTCATCACGAAGCCCGAGTTGACGCCGCGCGCCTCCGCCTCGAACTCGAGCACCTCCGGGTCGTTGAACGCGACGGCGCGGCCGTGGGCGAATGACTGCACCGCCTCGGTCAGCCCCTTGCTCGCGCGCGTGTTCTCCACCTGCTTGGCGACATCGCAGTAGCGCGACTCCTCGAGCGGAATGGGACGGCTAAGCGGCAAGAGCATGTTCTTGTCGCGCTCGACAGTGCCCGGGAAGCGCATCGAGATGTGCGGCAGCTTCTGCATCGTCTCCGTGGGCTTTTCGTCACCGTAGACGCTGTCGTACTTGTTGCGCACCATCTTCACGTAGTCCTGGCAGTCGTTGTGCAGCGTGTCGATCATCTTCATCGACAGGAACATCGCACCCTGGTCCCACAGCATCGGAAGTGTCTCTTGCTTTGCGGAGGGGTCGACGCTGGCGCCAGCCGCCTTGTCGAAGGCGCCGGGCTTGGGCTGCACGTCAAAGCCCTCCGAATCGGGGAGCCGGACGCTCCGCTCGGCGGCGTCGAGGTTGCTCTGCGTGCCGCTGTCCGAGAGCGTCGGTGCCGCCTCCTCCTCCTCTCCATTATCGCTCTCCGCAAAGTCCTCCTCCTTGTCCTCCATGGCCTCCTCACCCGCCTCCGCCTCCGATCCCCCATTGTCGCTGCCGCCGGTGTGGGCCTGCTTGGCCGCCGGCGCGTCGGGGGCGTCGGCGTCCGCCTTGCGCTTTGCAGCCTCCGCCTCCGCCTCCGCCTCGAACTCGCTGCGCGCCTGCTCCACCTCCATGGCCACCGCACCGTAATGGTCGTACTCCTTCTTGGGCACCTGGAACGAGTCGGGCACCTCGGCAGAGTTGCCGCTCGCGATGCCGGGCACGTTGATCAGGTACTCCGCGCTCTCTACAACGAGGGCCGCGTGCTGGCTCGCAACGTACTTGTTCACGTAAATGCTGTTCGACGCCTCACACTCCATGATGGGCACGCCGCGCTCGAAGCTCTCGGGCAGGATGCACGAGGGCAGCGCGCGCTTGTCTATGAGGTGCGCCAGCCGCTCGTTGGGCCCCTTGGCCGCCTGGAAGTGTGGGTCCGGCAGGATCCGGTCGCCCTGCTTCACCTGCTGGCACGGTGGGTGGACGAACGTGGGGGGCTTCGCGGGGTCCTTGAAGGTCTCGGCGTCCGACAGCATGCACGACTCGTCGTTCAGCCGGCTCCGACCCGTCGAGCTGTACCGCGGGATGTGGACCTTGTTCTCGCCCAGGCCCTGCGACATCTGGAAGAGCGTATCGCGCATGCTCTCCTTGGTCATGGACTTGACCTTCATGAGCGAGTACTTGGAGGAGCCGCCCTTGGTCAGCTTCATGATCTCGTTCGCGCTGTTGGACCACACCGACTTCTGCTTCGAGCCGGCCGCCGCCGGCGCGTCGCTCGACCCACTGTTAAAGGACTTGAGGGTGGCCCAGTTGAAGTCGTAGTCGGCGGGCATCTTGAGCGTGTTGTCGGAGCCCCCGCGCACCTTGTACTCCCACATCGCTTGACCGTGCAACCCCGTCGTGGAGTGGTCGCCGAGGTCGTCCGATTTGGTCGGGTTGCCCTGAATCCAGTCCTTGAGCGCCTGCTGCCCGATGCCGCTGTTCAGCGCGTCCTGCAGGTCGGGCATGCACACCTCGGCCGCGTGCACGGCGCTCACCCACCGGCCCGTCGAGTTGATGAGAAGCATGGCCTCCTTCTGCTCGCCCTCCACCTTGTCGGTGAAGAGCTTGACCAGCTGCTGCTTCTGTCCCGCGCGGTGCTGCGGCATAGGGTGGGCCACCAGCCGCCTCTGCATCTCGCACTGCATCTCGCGCCGCTCTGCGAGCACGTCTGCCCGCGCGGCGCACTCCTTGCGCGACACGGGCTTGTCCATCATAGGAATGAAGGTCACGGTGGAGTTGACTTCCTTGCCCGAGGTCGACTTGGCCGAGACGGTCGGCCCCTTGTTCCAATTGTGCCAGTCCGCCGGCAGGGGCACCTGCTGCTGCTGCTGCTGCTGCTGCTGCTGCTGCTGCGGTGGCGGTAGGTTGGTGCCAGTTGCAAGGTTGGACTCCTCCGCCCCAGGCGCATAGTCAGTTCCGCGCTGGCCATTGACGACGGCCATCACGTCCGTGGGAGGCGCGGCGGCGGCGACGGCGGAGGCGCTCGCCTCAGGGAAAATGGTCGTGGCGGGAGCGTCTATCATTTGGGCCAACATGTCGTCGTCGTCCTCCGGCTCCGCCGATCGGCCCTGCAAGAGTGGGGAGTCGTCCTCCGCAAACTGCGGCGGCTCTGGCGGCGCTGGGGGCACCGCTGAGGATGCCGCTGCAGCTTGCGATGGGCCGCCTGCCGACTGGCTCGCAAGCCACCTGGCGTGGCTCGCCGCCGCCTCCCTCGCCGCCTCCGGGTTGGGCGCAATGTATTGCCCCTGGTGGTTCTTGGGTGGCTCGGGTGGCGGCAGCGGCCCGTTGGGGCCGGCCACCTTGCGGTCGTCTAGCTCGGAGCCGTGCAGCCCCGCCAGCTCCGTCATCATCTGGAAGCGGTGCGCCGACGTCATGGGCGAGTGGTCCAGGCTGTGCGACCAGGCGGTGTGGATGACCTCGAGGTCCACGCAACGCTGCAGGCTGCGCACCACGTCCACCAGCTGCTCGACGCAGAAGGGTGTCAGGTGGCCGTTCTCGTCGGGGCGCATGTCCTTGAAGTCGACGCCCGACTCGCGCAGCATGAACTTCTCAAAGACGGCGCTCTCGGTCGCAAAGAGCTCGAGCAGCATGCGCAGCTTGATACGCTTGCGCTTCGACGGCTTCTGCAGGTTGTACTCGTTCCACAGGATGTCGTACCACTTGCCGGTGAGCATGCTGGCGTAGGTGAGGTTGGGACGGCACGAGGGGATGTGCTTGATGAAGATGAGCACGTATGCCACGAGGCAGGCGCACACGCGGTACCGGTTGACCTGCTGCTTGACCTCGTCCGACAGCGCGTGGACGTCGAACTCGACGTTGCCCGTCTCGTCGTCGTCCTCGGCCGAGTGCACGATGTGCGCCCACGTGCGGTCCGTGAGGGCCGTGCGGTTAGTCGACGGCTCCGCGTTCTCCCCCTTGATGCCGAGCGGGCCGCAGTTGGTGCAGATCAGGTACGACTCGTAGTGCAGCGAGTCGAGCACCACCGTCGTGAAGCTCTCGACGCCGTTCTCGCCCGTCACCTTCACCGTGCGCTGGTTGAGGACCCGCTGCTCCATCTGGGTAGGGTTAGGTCGCTAATGATGGAGCAGATAGGTGATCTGCGCAACCTTTTCGCCCAGGATTCCAAGGAGAACGCCACGCAGCGCATGAAGATGCCCGACCAAGCCATGCTTGCAACGTTGGTAGACATCTGGCCTGCGTCTATGTGTGTGTGTGAGTGTTCAAAGCGGGTAGGCGTACGGTCACAGATTTGAGGTACCTGTAAGAAAGTGGGTGGGCCGTGAGGTTTGCCCATGGAAAAAACGTGGTTTGATTTGCAACTTACTCGATGCGGTCCGAGTCGGTGGAGGCAAAGTCGTTGGGGATCTCTGTGGCGAAAAGAGGGTGTGGTGAGCCAATGGAGAGTGGCAGTGGTTCAATGGCAGAGCGCAAACCGTCGTAGTACACGAGCCGGCCGCAGAGGTAGTCCATGCCTGTGCGTGCAACGGAAACGTGAGTACAAGGCAATGCGGGTTAGGGTTAGGGCGCACGCGAGCGCTCACCCCCATTCATTCCCGCCTGCCACAACAACAAAGCGTGGAGTCAATCTCTTGAAGGCGAAACTATGCAGGCAACGCGGCTTACCTTCGCGGAGCCAGAGCCCGAGCCCTTGACCCAGCCCTCGGGCAGCAGCGCCTGCAGCCGCTTGGCGCGCATACTCTTGCCAGATCCGGCGCCGCCGCACAGCAGCAAAAAGTACGAGACCTCCTGGAACCTGCGGCGGGCACGCAGAGTAGTGTGTTTGTGTGTGTACTAAAAGAGGTTCGAATGGTTTGCGACGCACGGCTCGAACGCGTGGCAGTGCATGTCCAGCATCAGCTTGACGTCGCCGCCAGCGATGCGCAGCCCGCTCGAGAAGAGCGACATGAGGAAGGCGCGGTGGTGCCCAAACGGCGTGAAGTCGGTGGCCACGAGCGACTGGCCGTGCGCAAAGCCGATGTTGGCCGTGCCGTTGGTGGCGTCCGAGTTTTCCGGATCGATGAGCCGGCCGCGGCCGCGCGCGTGGAGCCGCGACGCGATCTCGCCCGACCCCTTGAGCGAGTCCTTCAATCCGGTGTGCGCCACGTCAAAGTAGCCGGGTGGAATGAACTTGCGCGCCTTCTTACGGCCATAAGCGTGCTCAAAGCGCTGCAATCCGAGCTTGATGCACGCCGACGTTGCGTCGGCGTGATCCCGCTGCCGCTTGCGCGTCTGCGTCGCCCGGTTGAACTCCTGGTTCGAGCCGGGCTGTGCATTGTAGTTGGCGCTGCGCAGCTCGGTGCGCTTCTGTTTGTCGTACTCGATGGTCATCGCGTGCACCTTCTCCTGCTCGATCGAGATGTCGCGCAGGATCTGGCGCACCGAGAAGACCCACACGTTGCCATTCTGCTCCGTCTGCGCCGTGCCGTAGGCGCGGCGCTCGAGGATCGCCTCCTCGGTTGCGCTCTTGTCGATGCTGTCGTTGGAGAGCAGATCCGTCTCGAGCACTGCGCGGCTGAGCCGCTGCTGATCGGGATCGAGGTCGTCCTCGCGGTGGAAGAGCGCACGCACGCTGTCGCGGTTCTGCTCAAAGGTGGTCAGCCCCTTCTGCTGCGCCTTGACGAGGATCGGGTTGCTGTCCTTGTACAGCGCCCAGTACTGGGTGAGCAGGATGTCGTCGGGCTCCACGTTGCCGTGCATCTTCTGCGGCAACGGCGCGCTGAAGATGTTGATGACGCTCGCGTCGTGGCACATGTGGCACCAGCCGTTGTCCTTGACGTGCTGTGGCGGATCGAAGTAGCCATGCGCGTCGTACCAATGCGTGGGGTCCACGAGCGACGGGTGCAGGTCGATCGGCACGCCGCGCGCGTCGAGCGTGCCCGCGATCGACACGTTGATCCCCGGGTGGTCGGCGCTGGCGTAGGCGTGCCGTTTGTGGTTGTGCGAGACCGACGGGCCAATCGGGTGCTTTCCGCCCCACTCGTCGTGCCTGAGGAAGGGGTCGGTGGCGCAGCCGGCGCGCGTGTCATCCTTGATGTTCGCGTAGTATGGCCGCCCCTCGTGCCCGTCGGCCGCGCGGCCCACCGTCTCCATGAACTTGATCCAGTGCTGGTTGGTGCAGATGCGGCGAAACTGGATCTGCGCCGTCGTCTCCAGGTTCTCGTCGTTGATCTGCGAGCGCTGCAGCTTGTTCTGCCGCTCGAGCTTGCCGTTGCGCTGCTCCTCGGGCATGCCGTTGATCTGGCCCGACGCCTTGAGAACTGCGTTCTCCTCCATCACCTTGCGCACCAGCTCGTCCGTGGAGAAGCCCTTGTCGAAGATGAGCATCAGGATCTTGAAGCCCACGTACTTGCCCTCGCGGTCGTGCATCGCGACGTGCACGTAGCAGAACATCATCGCCGTCTGGCCCCGCAGGTTGGCGTCGTTCGAGTGCTCATTGGGGCAGTAGGTGTAGGTCTTGATCTTGCCGTTGAGCCGATGCTTCAGCTTGGCCTCCTTGGCCGCTTGGGTCTCGCCCTCCTCGTTCTCGTCGGCATCGTTGTTGGAGGTGTCCGCCCTCGCGCGCACCAGCTCCGAGTGGTTGGGCGAAGCAACCAGCCCCTTGGCGGTGCCCACGCTGAGCATGCCCATGAGCGCGCACGTGGCCACCGTGCGCGCGCGCGCCAGCGTCTCCGCCTGCGCGTTCATGTCCGAGATGTACTCGGCGTCCGACGCCTGCTGCCACGCGCCCACAAAGCCCATGTCGATGACGCGCGCCGGTCGGCACAGCTTGCCCGGCTTGAACGGGCCCGTGTTTGTGACCTGCACCCAGTGGCCCGGCAACCCCGTTCGGAAAACCGGCGGCACGGACTTGTAAGGCGAATTCATGATCTGCTGCCCCCATCCGGGCACGTCCGACAGCCCCTTGCTCAACTGGGCGTACGAGCAAGTGGACGCCGCATCGTCCTGGATGCCAGCCCGCATGCCCACGTCATCCTCGCTCGCGCTCACCGTGTGCTGCGGCCGACTGGCCGCCGTCGGGCCACCGGCCACGCTTGAGGCGTCGCTGCGCGCGTCGCCATCCTGGCCCACGTAGGAGCGCCGCGGGCCACGCCGCGCCGCGCGGCGCCGTGCCCCGCTGGGCCCCGCTGCGCCCTGTGGTGGGGGAGCCATCTCCATTGGTTCCGGCGGTCCCGCAACTGCCGGTGCAGGCGCCGGTGCCACCACGCCTTCCGCTACTGCCATGCTCTCCTCCTCGGCCATCTGCTCCTCGAGCGCCAGCATGGCTTCCATCTCGTCATCGTCTGCCATTCCCACCGCTGCGCGTCCGATGGATGGGTGGCGGGAAGGGACAGGCTTAGCGGGCGTCTCGACACGCCCCTCTTTTTTTTGGAAAGAAGTCGGGCACAAGTGCAAAGGTTGGAAGGCAATCTGCTCGTGGAAAGAATACACCTTCTGAAGTAATATGGGACATTTTAATGCGGGAGATTGCTCAAGATCCATTTGCTGTGAAAACTTTATGAGCACTTTGAGAAAAAGCCACGTGCTCAACAAATGTTCTAATTAATAAGCTTAGAGGGGAGTTTCTGCTCAAATAGGGGAGATTTTAAAAGGGCCCGTGCGATCGAGTTTTGTGGTGGCAGAGGGTGTTTTCAGAATCTCCCCGATTTGACCAGAAACTCCCCTCTAAGCTTATTAATTAGAACATTTGTTGAGCACATGGCTTTTTCTCAAAGTGCTCATAAAGTTTTCACAGCAAATGGATCTCGAGCAATCTCCCGCATTAAAATGTCCCCGATTTCTTTTGGGGTGACATTATTTGGTGGGAGATTGCTCAAGATCCATTTGCTGTGAAAACTTTATGAGCACTTTGAGAAAAAGCCATGTGCTCAACAAATGTTCTAATTAATAAGCTTAGAGGGGAGTTTCTGCTTAAATAGGGGAGATTTTAAAAGGGCCCGTGCGATCGAGTTTTGTGGTGGCAGAGGGTGTTTTCAGAATCTCCCCTATTTGAGCAGAAACTCCCCTCTAAGCTTATTAATTAGAACATTTGTTGAGCACATGGTTTTTTCTCAAAGTGCTCATAAAGTTTTCACAGCAAATGGATCTCGAGCAATCTCCTGCCTCAAAATGTCACCTATTTCTTTTGGGGGGACATTATTTGGTGGAGTGCGCTCAGGCGTGTTTACGCGTCTCGGCCTCGGCCTCAGCTTTGGCAAACACCGCGTCCACCACGCTGCCACCGTGGCACGCGTCCGGTGTGGCCATCATGGGGGTGGGAATGGGTATCCAGGGAAGCAAACGAGGCGGCCGGTCCGCCGCCCAGTTGTGCTCCGTGGCGCCCGACCAGTAGATGCCGACGAGCGTGGTGGCCGCCATCACGACGGTCATCTCGGTGGCCTCGGAAAGCCAGTCGGGCAGGTGATCGCGCAGCCATTGCCGAAAGTTGAAGCGGTTCACGGCCAAGTCGTTTGACGCTTGCCGCACGAGAGCCACGGTGCCGGGTGCCACGCTCTCGATTGCTTGCGTGAGCTGCTGCTCCTCAGCCGCCTCGGCGGCACGCATCTCCGCGAGGATGGCTCGCAGGCGCTGCATGCGCACCTCGCCCTCATCGGGCATGGGCGCGGCGCCTTGCATCGCGCTTTCCCTTTGTAACCGCAGCGCTAGCCGGTGCTTATCGCGCGACCGGTCGATAAGCCAACGCCGGCGGGCTACAGGGTGTGTGTGAGCGTGAGCGTGCGCGCATGAGCGACGCCGTCGACGACGTGCTCTTTCTCGAGCAGGCGAGCACCTCGCTGTACGAGCGCCTTCCACTGAGGACCGACGGCAGCGGCGAGAGGCACGTGCTGCCGCTCACGCGCGCCCGGCCGACGTACTGTAAAGTGCCTCCTCCGCCCTCCACGTCACAAACGGGGGACGGTGTTGATGATGGTAGCCAGCCCGAAATCGTGGTGCAGCTGCGCAAGCGCAACGGGATGACGCAGCTCTTCCTCGACGGCTACCTCTCCGAGGGAATCGAGAAGAAGCGCGAGGACGGTGCAATCGTGCGCCTGCACAAACTCAACTGGCACCGAGGCTTGCACGAGGACGTGCAGACGGACACACGTGTCTTCTCGCCGATCGCCATCGTGGCCGCGATCGAGGACGGCCAGCGGCCGGTGCAGGACGTGACCGTGTCCGTCTGGACCACGTTTGAGAACCAGAAGAATCCGGTGTTCGAGAGCCTCCTCGTGGCCGAGACGCGTGTGGTACCGCACCGCGTGACCGATGCGCGGTGCAACACGGTGCGCGCGCCGTATCCATTGGCCTACCCGCCTCCACCCAGCCTGACCATCTTCGACCGGATGAAGATCGAGCGGCAACAGGCCTACCAAATCCTCGACACGTTGAAAAAGGGTGTGAACAGTGCGGTAAAGGGCGCCAAAGATGACTACGACAAGCTAGTGAAAGTGTCCGGCACGGGCAAGGAAGAGGACTGGTCTGAACCGACGACATGGGCCATGGCAATCTTGGAGGGGGCGAGGATGCTCAAACCGAGCAATCTATTGAAGTTGTGGAGGGGAGAAGAGATCGAGAAGCCCGAGTTGGCAGGATCCGACCTGACCTCCAGGGCGCTTTACAGAGGCTTTATAGGAGGTGCAATGGCGCTGTTTGCAACGGCTCTCAAATGGGGCAACTGGCACTATTGGGCAGCCGTGGCGCAGGCAACAGTGCCGTATGCATACGATCTGTGGCAGTCCGGTGGTGTAGACGATACGGGGCAGCTCGATTACACGGCGGCGTTCGACATAGCGTGGAATACCCTGAAGATCCTTACGAACGAACGGCCGCGAAAGAGCGAGGGGCAGACCAAGTTCACCATCAAGGAGCTCGCACGAACCATCTTTTCGCTTTCCGTGATGCGCAAAGAGGTGACTACCCACACCTTGCCGGACGAGTACAGGAGGCAACGTTCGGAGCAGTTTCGCAGGGAGCAGGTCGTGTGGGAATGGCTGCGCGACGTCAAGAACGAGATTTCGGCTCCAGATGTTACCTTGCTCGACGTGTCCACCATGTTCGCCACGCGGCTTCACCTGCGCATCGCCGTTGACGATGCGCTGAATTGCAACCCGAGCGAAGCGTACCACGAGATCACGTGCGGGCGCAAGGACTGCTACGAGCTGGGCGCACTCGCCGCTGGCACGCTTCGCGACATCGAGTCGCTCTTTGAGGCCATGGAAGTGCTCGAGAAAACCCTGGACACTGGCATCACGGATCCCAGCAAAAACGCCACGTGGTGGGATTGGACGCTGCTGCTGCCCCTGCAAGCGCGAGAGTCCGTGATGACTCAGTTTGGTGTGCTGAGGAAGGGATACGACACGCTGAGGAAGAAGGTGCAAGAGAAAAAGGACCCGAAAGCGCTGAAGGCCTTTGAGGAGAAGCACGCCGACGACCTCTCGCAAATCAAGGGGTACGAGGAGGCGATGAAGGCGCAAACGGACGGGGAGACCAAGACCGAGGCCGAGATCGAACAGGAAAAGAAGGACGCGGAGAAGGAGGCGAAGGAGCAACAGGCCAAGGACGAGGCCCAGGCCAAAGTAGACGCACAGGGCGACGACGCGCTGCTGAAACAGGCGATGAAGGCGGCGGCAAAAAAGGCGGAAAGAACGATCATGCGCGTACGAGTCAGAGCGTTTTGGAAACTCGCAAATCGGCAATTCAAGCAATTGGGCATCCAGGCGCTCACAAACATCTCCTCGCCTGCCAAGGAGACGCGCAAGAAAATTCTCCAGGCCGTGAAGAAGGGCTTGCACGAGAAGCTGGCCCGCATGTTCCTGAGCAAGGGACAACCGGGCGAGGTGCTCTACGAAAAGCTGCAGAAAGTGGCAGAGGCCAAGAGCGTGCCCGTGCCAATAGCTGGCGTGTGCCAATACGTTCGAATGCTTCCGCACCGGGCCACCTCGCACAACACCAAGCGCCTGTTCCTCTTCCGGGCCGACCGGTCCAACGGGTTTGTGGACGTGACCACGCGGGCCGCCGCGACGCGTGTGTACAGCGAGTACTACGACGCCAACCAGTTGATTGCCACGGCGATGGACGCGAGCGCGACGGCGATGCATCGACTGGTGGGCGAATGGGAGGCCAACTCGTCGACGCGCGTCAAGCTCGTGTGCATGTGCGAGGACGTGCAAGCAAAGAACCCGTTCGTGGAGCGCGTCGCTTCGAGCACCCTGGTGCTCACCACGCCCGTGGACGTGCAGGCGGCCGACGCGCTGGTGGAGCTGACCGAGCGCGAGCGGCGCCAGATCCGGCTGGTCGTGCGACGCGCGCAGCAAAAGGGCGACAAGTCCGCGATGGAGCGCCTGGGCCTAAAGCACGACAACACCTCGCTGCTCGTGGCCCACGTGTTTGGTAACCTCTGGGCGGACGAGCTGGTGGCGCTGCACAAGCTAGGCGCCAAGGCGCCACAGGTGCAGATGCTGGAGCAGGCGTCGCGGCGCGCGACCGCGCGCTTGCGCGCGGCGGGGAAGCTCATGCTGGACCTGCTCACCGTGCACAACCCGACGAGCAACGCGATGGAGTTTGACGACGTGCCGTGCAACGCCACGGACGTGGCACTGCTCGCGACCCAGCGCGGTCGCGACGCTGGACTCATCATCGAGCGGCTGCTCTTTGGCCAGAACTTTGTGGCGATTCGGGCGGCGTTTGCGCCGCTGCTGCGCGCGGCCGCGCAGGCCGCGGGCAAGTGCGCCGACGCCTTCGATCGCGACATTCCGGAGCGCCTGCCGTACGAGCCGGTGGCGTCGCTGTTTGATCGAGACCGCACGGGGGGCGTGGCGGCCTACCTGCGCGTGCAGCGCATGTCGTCGCTCGGCGACGTCGTGAGCGCCGCCGCAGCGGCCTACCCCTCGGTGCTCCTGCTCGGCTCCGACGCTGCCAGCCAGCAGGCCGCGGTGGCGCTCGCCAACGCGCAGGGCGTTCCGGAAGCGCCGACCGCGCCCAGCCTGCGCTTTGGCGAAGTCGTGAGGGCGATGCGCTACCGCCTCGCAAGCCTGAAGATGGACGAGCTGCCAGTCGACGCGGTTGCGATTGCAAACGGGAACGGCACCATTGACGTTGACCAACTGGCACTGGAGCTGTCCTCCACGTCCCTCTTGGTGCCCTCGCACTCGTTCTACGTGCCATTTGGGTTTGGCGACGCGCGGCCGCCGCCAACGCTCCCACCGCTGTCCGCGCCCATGTTCGGCTCGGTGCCCGTGTACGGACCGCACTTGACGCAGGCGTTCGCCGCGTTGATGCCAACGGGCGGCAAGGCCAAACGACCGCTTCGCGTGACGCTCACGCCAACGTTTGGCTGCCTAACGCCGCTGTCGAACGAGGAGGGCGCGTCGGCGCATCCCAACGTCTTGCAGGTGCTTGCGGCCGACGGCGGCGGGGTCGAGGTGCGGTACACGGCGAGCAGGGTGTGGGGCGTGCCACTTCCCAATCGAGAGACCCGTTACGGCAATGCAACGGCAGCCGCCGAGGCGCACCGGCAAGGCGAGGGCGCTGCAAAGCTGGCGGCGGACGTGTGCGCCGTCGCGTGGAACGCCGAGCGCGCGATGCAGGCCGTGATCGCGGCTCTCGGAAGCGCTTCGGACACGCCAGACGCGCACGACGGGCTCGCGTTGAGCCTGGTGCTGCCACACGCGGGCGGCGAGCAGTCCGTGTGGTTCACCAAGCCGAACAACCCCATCGCGATGGGGGCGAAGCGCGCGTACGCCGCGCGGAAGGCGCGTTTTCTCAGATTGGCCCTCTACCATCGCGGCCTGGATCACCAGCAATTGGCCCGTGAGTTATGGGACTACTTGAAGAAGCAAGAGGCAATGGACGATGACAGCTTGACGACGCTGGACACCGACCTCACCAAGTGGGATTTGGGTGCGCTCGACGCCGACGTCGACACGGTCCTGGAAACTTCTAAGAAGCGACAGAGCGTCTTGCAGGCCCTGGAGGGGAAGGTTGATTCCTTTGCAGACCAAGCGGCCGAGGCTGCATCGCGAGGCGGCCCTTCCCAAGCCTTTGAAGACAACAGCGAAATTGTGCGAGAGAAGACCAAGACCAAGCTCAACGACCTGTACAAGGATCTGAAAACGGCACTCGACGCCGTCGAAAAGCTCGATGCTGACTACAAGGAGGCGAGCAAGCGCGCTGCCGAGGCAAAAGCCAAGAGCGACGACAACAACAACAACGACGCGCACGCTCGGATTGCGCACGCTGGGCTCGTGTGCGCCCTGGGCGTCGGCATGGGCATGCTCGCGCCCTTGCTCGGCGACAACGTGCCGATGCAGGTGGAGACCATCCAGCGCGCTGCGGACGGCGATTCTAAGCCTCCGAGCGATTGGGTGGATCTGCGCGGCGTGCGCAACGCCCTCAAGGACGCGTTCGGTAAGTGCGACGCCATGCGCATGAGCGAGGCGTGTCTGGTTGTAGCGGGTGTTCTTTCAAAATGATAAACTAGTACCGTAACACCTAACAAGTAGTGGGTACCGCAACCATGCTACGCGAACGCAAACGCGATGCGTACATTGTTGATGCCATGCTAAAACAAAGGATGTGGGCACAGGACCAGTACGACAGCTCCGCCGAAACGGAGCCGGCGGTATCACCCCCACCGTCGCCGATGCGGGAGGACAGCGACGACGACAAAATGGACGAGGTGCCGCTGTCGCCTGCCGAGGGGATCGCCCTGAGGGAGTCCCTCGCGTTGTACGACTACCGCGTGAAGAAAGGCCCGCCCGAGTCCATTGCCGATTTCATTCTGGAGATGCTCGTTGCGCGCACGGCCTTCTTGCACAAGCGTGGCCAGGTGAGCCAGCCGCTTCTGGACAGCGTCGTGCTGGCCGTGAACAAGTTGCGCCTCGACCCCGAGTTCCTGCCCTCGATGACGCCAGAGCAGCGCGATGCGCTGCTCCGCGCCGACGTCACGTTCCGTCCCGGGACGTTTGAGAAGGATCACGGTTTGGGCAAGATTACCACCGGCGCCGTTGCTACGGGCGTCGCCTACGAGGACAAACAGTACGGCCTCTACATTGCCAACCTGCCGCGCATGCCCTACCTCGACCCCAACAACGACATCCTGCCAAACCACTGGATCGACGCGCCCAACACGCTGCCCGGCGAGTACATGATTTGGTATGCGCGCTTCCTTTACAACTCGGTGGACAAGCGGGACGTTGGCGCCGGCCTGGCTTGCGCCGCCGGCTTGGCAGCTGGCTTGCCCGGTATGGCCACAGCGGGCGCGGGCGCAATCCTCCGGATAGTGCTTGGGAGGGGAGGTGGCCACTCAAAGACGGCCCTGGTGACCTCGGGAAGTTCCGGAGTCGCGATGGTCACTTCCTTTGGAATGGCGCGCAAGATGGCGCTGAAGAAGCTGAAGAAGTCGTTCGCCAGCCAGGACGAGATCGTCAACGCGCTGTACGATATCATCACGACGAGGTTGAGAAGCGTCACCAGGGCCAAGAATATGCTGGCCTCAAAAGTGCTGGATTGGAACAACTCTGGGGCATTCAATCTCTACCTGAGTATGGTGGAGAGCGCGGGGTTCCTTGGCGTCGGCACCCATTGGATCACCTTCTTGCTGATGAAGAAGTGGTTCTATTCCACGCACCGCCTCGAAAACTTCCTCAGCTTCAACACAAAGGAAGACGCGCGCCACTGGGTGGCCGACCTGACCCTCCGCATCAACCAGTTGTACTCCCGCGCGACGGCCATTCGCTACGCCGGCAACCTGGAGCGGTGCAGAAGGCTCTTGCTGGACATCGAGCGCGCGAGGCGAACCATCAACGACTCGCACGCGCCACCGGGCCAGGGCAGGACCCTTGCGAAGCAAGCGGAGGACGTCAGCAACTTTATCAAGAAAATGCGCAAGTTTGAGCGCTTCTACAAGCGGTTTGCCAGGGCGCAAGGAGCGTACCCGCAGCACATGCGGTTTGAACCGCAGAACAGGCCGGAGGATTACATGATCAACCACTTGGGCGAGTATGTAGGCGACGGCTGGCATCTGAGCGACGAGGACCCAAACAACGGCGACAATCACAACGAGTACGGGCCGTATGACGACCGAGCCGTCGCCATCGCCGGTCGTGCGGCGCAGGGCGGCCCGCCGCCGCCACCACCGCCGCCACCATTCCCAGGAGCGCCCGGTGACGGAGGCGGAGGCAACGATGGGGGCGGAGGCGGGCCTCCGCCTCCGGACGAGGGTGGCGACGACGACGCAGACAACTTTCTCGGTCTGCCAGACGACGACCCAGACGACGACCCGCCGGACGACCCACCGGGCCCGCCGGGCCCACCGGGCCCTTCGGAAGCGCAGCCCGAGCGGGGATTTCCTGGCTCTCAGCGCCCCGACGAGACCGCAGAGGAATGGGGTGCAAGAATGGAAGCGTGGCTGGATGACGAGTACCCTGACGAGGACAAGGACGAGGAAGAGGAGGCGCCCCTCTCCGGCCGGCGCCGACGCAAGTCGCCGGTGCACAAGAATCAGAAAAAGGGGAACGGAAGGGGGAAGAAAAAGGCGCCACCCCTTGTGGTTGACGCCTCGGCGGCTGGCCGCGGTGGCTCGGTGGTCGACGCAATCTTTGCTCGGCTCAAGCTGTAGGCGTTTCTGTGTGTGTGTGCGTCATAACCGTAGCCGGGCTTCCACCAGAATAAGAGCAGCGTTTGTGTGTGAAAACAAACAAACCTGCGCCGCATGGCCGGCTCCGAGGAGGAGCGGTACAATGCGTTTGTGACGCGCACGCTGAACGAGGTGCAGGTGGGCCTCGTTCTGGACAATGGCCAGGAGGGAAGCCGCAAGAAGCGCGTGTTCAATGCGCTCGAGCGGCGCACCAAATCCGACGACACGTCCAACCGCAACGCGGCGCAAAAGGTCATCGACGGCCGCTTCATCCTGGGCGGCGACGACGCGAGCTACCTCGCGAGCGGGCTGGCGGTACTGTGGTCTACGGTCGGCACGCCCGTGACGAGCAAGGGCGGGCAGGAGCTCAGCCTGGCGCCGGCGGCGCTCTACTCGCCCGACGCGGTCAACGGCATCCACCGCGGGATGATCGCGGCCATGGAGAAGCGCAACCGCGACATGCGCAAGGGGGCGCCGAGCGCGCTGAGCAATCTCATGAAGGCGCTGCTACCGCTGCTGCCCTTCTTGGGCATGGACGACGAGGAGGAGTTCCTCAAGACGGGCAAGGTCAGCAACGTTGACGAGCGCAACCACCTCTTCCGGATCCTGGTGGAGGCCAAGAAGAAGTTGGACACGGAGAAGGCCGAGGGCAAGACCGTGCCCTCGTCGAGCCTCGCCTTCAAGATTCTTCAGCAGGCTACAGAGGGCCACAAGGCCGCGCTGAGGGCGCAGAGGGAGGCTTCGGAGAAAGAGCTGCTGGAGGTGAAGAGGAAGAGCCGGGTCACAATAGTCGCACTCACAAAGCAACTCGACTTATTGCGCAAGAAGCTCACGCGGGTGGAAGAGGAGTGCGAGAAGGCGCGCAACAGCAAACAACGTGCATTCGCTGAGGCCGAGTCACAGAGGCAGCAGCTTCTTGATGCGGTAGGCAAGATTGCCAAGGAACGGGATGCCGAGGCTGGGCTGAGGAAGGAGCTGAATGAGCAGGTGGAAGAGCTGACCTCGAAGATCGCCGAGTCCGAGTCACAGAAGCAGCAGCTTCTTGATGCGTTAGGCAAGATCGCCAAGGAACGGGATGCCGAGGCTGTACTGAGGAAGGAGCTGAATGAGAAGGTGGAAGAGCTGATCGCAAAGACCGCGGAGGCCGAGTCCCAGAAGCAGGCGCTGGTGGATGCGGCAGGCAAGCTCGCCAAAGAACGGGATTCCGAGGCGGCGCAGAGAAAGGAGGCGAACGAGAAGGTGGAGCAAAAGAGCCAGGAGATCAAGGCACTGAACCTGAAGATCACCGGCCTCAAAAACGACATCGCGGCAAAGGAGAAGGCGCAGGCCAAGCGAAAGTCGGAATACCAGGACTTGCTGACGCAGCGAAATGCAGCCAACGAGGAGGTGAAGGGGCTTCGCAAGGAGATTGCAAACCTGAATGCGACCGCTGCGCAAAAGGACGCGGAGCTTGCGCAGCGGCAAACAAAGCTGGAGGAGTGCGAGGGCAAGATCAAAACGCTGCAGGATGCCCAGGAGCGGTATGAGAAGGAGCAAGTGGTCCTGGTGCAAAGGCTGGAGGCGCAGATTGCGGCGCTGGAGGAGCGCGAGGCGCAGGCGCAGGCGCAAAAGGAGAAGGCCGAGGCGGCGTACGCGGCGATACTGAACAAGCAAAACCTGTGGACGGAGCAGACCCAGCAGCAGCTGGATGACCAGAAAGCGAGGCTCAATAACGAGCACGGCGACGAGCTTGCAGCCAAGGCAGAGCAGTGGCAGAAGGAGCTTGCAGAGGCCGAGGACGCGGCGGCAAAAAAGGCAAAAGCGAAGGCCGAGGACGCGGCGACCGAGTCGGTGTTAAGGGCAGAAAATGACGCAGCCGCAAAGGTAGTGGAAGCACTGGGGATACAGCAGCAAGCGGAGAACCGGATCAGACAGCTCAAGAGCGAGCTTGACGACGCAAAGGTCGCCCAGAACAACGACGTTAACGTTCTACAGACAAAGCTTGCCGAGGCTGTGAAGGCAAACGCAACGCTGCAGGAGCAGCTGGAAGCGTCCAAGGCCGCGCGCGCGGCGTGCGATGCAGCCGCGACCGAGGTGGAGGCTAAGCTGGCGAAGTGCGAGGAGGCCAAATCGAAGACGGAGGAAAAGGCAAAAGCGGCCGCTGCAAAGCTGGACGACTGCGAGGAAGCGCTCAAGGAGAAGCAGGCGGAGGTGGCAACGCTCACAAAGAAGTTGCAGGTCGCCGACACCGACGCGGCCGCTCAGGCGAAGCTGCAGGCCCAGCTCGACCAGGCGAATGCGGAAGTCGATGAGTGCGAGGAGGAGCTGGAAAACGTACAGAGCAAGCTGGACGAGTGCAACGCGAGCGTGGACGAGCAGAACAAGGAATTGCTACGGCTTGCAGTGGAGCGGAAGACGTGCCAAGAGGCACTGAACGAGCAGGAGCAGACCAACGAAGCGCTGCTGCAGCAGCTCGTGAAGCAGAACGAGGACCTGCGAACCACGACCAATGAGCAGGAAGCTTTGCTGAAAAACTGGGCGGATCGAAAGGACCAGATGGAGAAGGAGGAGCGCAGCAAGTACGAAACCGCCGTGAAGAACGCCGAGAGCCAGCTGAAGGACATCCAGGCCAACCTACAGGCCTTGGCGCTGAAGCGTGAGCTGTTGGACTGGATGGAAGTGACGCGGGAGCTCGAGAACGCAGACAAAAACATCGCAGGACAGGGCGACATGAGCGAGGAGAATCGTCAGACACTCGAAAAAGAGAAGGCGAAGCTGGAACCCGAGGCATTGAAGCAGCGGGATGCTATGACGGTTCTCGAGCAAGCCATTGAGGGCGCACAGAAGGAGCTACAGGAGAAGAAGAAGGCGCTTGAGGAACACAAGAATACCGTGCCGGACACCCCTTACGCCCCCATGCAAGGAACGCAGGCCTCGAGCGGCGACGCGTGGATCGACGCGGCCATCTTCCGCGGCCTCGTGGGCCAGCGCGGGCCGACGGAGGCCGCCGACGTGGCGCACTGCCCGCAGGACGCGCTGCTGCCATACGCACTTCCCAACGTCAAGCAGGTGGTCAAGCACCTGCTGCCGGCGCACCTGCTACTGCAGTCGACGCCCGACCCGACCGCCGCCGACCTGGAGCGCGCGATGGGCGCGTGGGCTGCGTGCGAGCACGCCGACAAGCGCCAGCGCTTGAGCCCAGACGCCGCGTCGGCCGCCACGACGAGCGAGGCGCTCGCGCTCTTCGAGGACGACTTTGCCATCACGGGCGAGGTGCCGACCGCCGAGCTGCCCGCGGAGCGGTGCGGCGTCGAGCTGCCGCACGAGGTGCGCTGGATGCCGCAAGGCCCGCGCGCGCGCACGATGGCGCGCGTGGCCGTGATGGAGCACGCGGTCGCGCGCTGCGCGCAGCTCGCCGCCAGTGCCGACGTGGACCCTAACGTGGCGACGGCGCTGCGCCACGCCGGCGCGGCGCTCAAGCTACAGCAGCTGGCGCCGCTGTACGAGCTGTGCGCGGCGGCCGAGAACGAAGACGAGCCGCACCCGCTCGGCACGAACGGGAGGCGGCTCGTGACGCGGCCGTGCGCCGTCGTGCGCGGCACGCTCTCCTTCCCCATGGACGCGGGCGTGGCGCCGTTGACCAAGGCGCACGTGGCCAACGTCAGCAAGCCTCTGACTCAGGACGCGTCGTTGGCGCAAGCCATGGGCAAGACGGCGATGGATACCGCGGCGCTGCGCAACGACCTGCGCAAGCGGGGGCTGGCGCACAACGTGTACGTGGCGCCCGCCGCGCACGCTCTCGCCTTCCGCAGCGCGCCGACGGGGGTCGGATTTTCCGAGTCGGGTCCCTCCCCGGGTCCTCCGTCCGTGACGAGCGATCGGGCGTCGGCCGCGCTGTACCGCGACGAGACCTTTGTGCGCATCATCAACCGCCTCATCGTTGCGGCGGCGGCCCTCGAGCTGGATGGTGGCGACAGCGAGGCGCCCGACCCTGTGGCGGCCTTCCTCGAGGCGAGCAACCCGGCCAAGGACGGCGAGGGCCTCGTGACCCCGCAGACGCGGCGCGAGGGCCTGTGGGCCGAGATGCACCGGCACGTGGCCATCTCGCAGGACCGGCTGTGGATCTTCGTGCGCCTCATGAGCGGCAAGATCGGCGGCAACGTGTCGGAGGTGATCACGCTCGCCGACGAGGCGACGCTCAAGGCGGCGAAGGCCATCCAGGAGCAGCGGCTCGAGGTGTCGAAGCGCGTGAGCGACATGCAGGCCAAGATCGTGGAGACGGTGGTCGCGTCGATGCTCAAGAACAGCCGGATGACCATGGAGTACGTCGAGAAGGGCGACGACAAGAACCTGGCGGTCATCGACGCGGAGGCGCGCAAGAACCTGAAGGATCTGGAGACGGGCGCGAGCGGCCGGCCCTTCTTCGAGGCCAACGTGGCGCTCAAGAACCTGACCCAGCCGAACCAGGCGCCGCCCAAGCTTCAGGATGTGCTCTCGGGCCTCGCCGACGTGGGCGCGCAGATGCAGTCGACGCTCGAGCAGACGCTCGCCGAGCCGGGCGCGGCGTCGGCCTCGCTCATCGAGCTGTCGCACCCGTCCAACTCGTACTTTGTCTCGATGCGCGCCGACGCGATCGCGGCCATCCGCGAGGCGCAGGAGAAGCTCAACTGCGAGATGGGCGTGCTTGGCATCACGCGCCGGATGATGCTCTGGGAGCTGGTGGAGGGCGGCTGCAGCGTGCTCGTGCAGCGCTTCGCCGAGCTCTGCGGCTACCTGCTCGTGCAGGCGCGCACGTCGACGGGCGTGAGCGCCATGTACGTCTCGCACCAGAACATCTACACCAACGCGAGCCAGGCGCGCATCTCGCTCGCCAAGCTCACGGCCGCGGCGTGTGAGTACGTGGCACGCGTGCCGGCGCCCAAGTTTGAGGACGTGAACCCGAAGACGGCGCGCTTCGAGGCGCTGACGCAGGGCGAGAAGGTGCGCGAAATCGACATAACGGCGCGGCGCGTGCCGATGCCTGTTGCGGCGCTGCGCGCGCCCATCTCGGCCTCGGGTTGGGTCAACGAGGGCGGGCGCAGGCACACCTAAACAAATTTGAGTAATTTTAAACTTAAAGGTGTCCCATATTACAGACCTCAAAATTTAAAAGCTGGATTGATGTCGGATTGATTGGTCGGGATTGTGTCACGGGAAGCGGTTGGCCAGGTGCGCGTCGTAGTAGTCGATGGCGGCCGTGCGCATGGTCTCGACCGAGCGGCACTTCTTGAAGCACGCGAGCACCGCTTTGCACGTGGCGTCGGCGGGGCCCGTCGCGCGTGGCAGGGCGACCGCCTTGCCTGCGCGGCGCAGCTTGATGCAGCGCGCCGCGACGCCCGCGGCGAGGCGCGCGTAGCTTTCGCCCTTGGCATAGCCGTCCATGACCACGATGTGCGTGCGCTCGTCGCCCACCAGGAGTTCGGCGATCTCCTCGCCCATGTCCACGAGGCCGATGAGCTCGTCGGGGCCCAATGTGAACGGCAGCTCCTTGGGCTGACCCTTCTTGGGCTTGGGCGGCGGCCGCCGGTCGAAGGCGGCGCCGCGCAGCTCCGTGGCCACGATGACGCGGTCGGCGCCACAGTGGTCTCTGTGACGCCAGCTGAGCGTGACGAGGAAGATGGAGCCGTCATCGCACATGTGCTCGCGCGCCTCCGCGATCGTCCTGAGCACCGTGGACGTGCCGGCGACGCGCAGGCGCGGCACGTCCTTGGACGTCTCCTGCGCCTCCTGCGCCTCCTGCTCCTCTGCGGCGTCCGTTGCCGTTTCGAGCTCGTGCTCCATGGTGGCTTGACAGATAGCTTCGGTGTTTCGCACAAAAGCGTCGAGAGTGGATTGCACCATTAGGCGTGCGGATTGTGTCCACAAGTAGCGGCCCACACAAGTCGCAAGAATGGGCAAGAAGGCCATTCCAACTGAACCTTGCAACTCATGCCGAGGGTCTTACCAACGTCCGGAAACTCACGTGGGTCGCTTCCATCCCACTTCCATACGGAAATGACGCACGGTGGCGGGGAGCGAGAAGGCTTAAGCGAGGACGCGGTTGAGGGCCCGTTTCCCGATGAACCCACTCGTCATGCGCTTTCTGACCGTTCGCATGTGCACGTGGTGCACCATGATCGAGAGGAGGAGGAGGAGGAGGAGCGAGACGAGGAGCGAGACGAGGAGGAAGAGGCCCGCGCGCGCGATCGCGCGCCACTGACGTCCGCGGAGCTAAACAGGTTCCGGATGATTATGGAGCAGGAGCGGCAGCAAATGGTGGAGGAGGTGGCCACCAACAATGGCCCGCTCGGAATCCGCAGCGAGCCGCAGCCCGATATCGGCCGCACGCAAGACCTGGAGATGGTCGCGACCCACGCAAGCGTGGAGGGCTTACGCTTGCCACCCGACCTGATAGCACTGGCCTACGATCGAAACGACGGAGACATCGTCAACGCCATCATGAATCTGACGGAGCCAATTTTTCGAAGACAGCTAGATCGCGAGCTGGCCGAGCGCCAGGCAGAGGCGGCGGAGGAGGAGGTGGTGGAGGAGGAGGAGGCGGAGGACGATTTTGAGGAGGAGGCAGCCAGGCAGCACGAGCGCGCGCGCAATGAGCTGGCGTTTACAATGGAACGATTCCGTCGTCTTGGCGTCCAAATCCCTACTGAGGAGGAGTACATTGGTCGCACGGCGCTGTCGAACCGCAGCTGGGCGCACGTCAGCAGGGACGAGGGCGAGCTATCTACCACCAACATGTACCACCGAGCCAGCAGCGCGTACCATACGGAGCTGGTTAGGGTTAGGGACGACTCGGATAGGCCAAGGCTCGGCAAGAGCGCGCGCGTTCGCGCCGCCGCCCTCGCCTGCTACCGTGGCCACCTCAAGAAGTGCATGGAGAAGCTGGAGGAGCGTGTGGCAAGCGGAGACATCGACGAGGGCACCTACAAGGAGCGCGCCGACGACCTCATGCGCAATTACAATCTCACTACACCCACCACCGTCCTGCCCATGCTACGCCGGAGCTTGGCGATCCCAAACGCAGATTAGGTTGGTCGAGAGTGTATTGCACCATTAGGCGTGCGGATTGTGTCCACAAGTAGCGGCCCACACAAGTCGCAAGAATTGGCAAGAAGGCCATTCCAACTGAACTTTGCAACTCATGCCGAGGGTCTTACCAACGTCCGGAAACTCACGTGGGTCGCTTCCATCCCACTTCCATACGGAAATGACGCACGGTGGCGGGGAGCGAGAAGGCTTAAGCGAGGACGCGGTTGAGGAGGACCAGGCGCACGAGCGCGCGCGCAATGAGCTGGCGTTTACAATGGAACGATTCCGTCGTCTTGGCGTCCAAATCCCTACTGAGGAGGAGCGCGAACGGGAACGCGAACGGGCACGCCAGTACGCGCTGAGCGAGGAGGCGCGCATCCTTGCGCGGAGGAATGAAGTCGATTTGAACATGATGACTGGACGCCTCGTGTTCTACGACGAGATACAAGATGAACGCCCTTCCGAATCGGAACGGATTCAGTACCTAATGGACATCACGCGGTCGTCGCCGCCCCCAGAGCGCCAAGAGGAGGAGGAGGAGAGCGAGGAGGAGGAGGAAGAGGAGAGCGAGGAGGAGGAGGAGGAGGAGAGCGAGGAGGAGGAGGAGGAGGAGAGCGAGGAGAGCGCCGCGCTCACCCGCGATGTGGAGGCGAGGACGGCCGCGGCGCGCAGGCGCCGCGAGATAGAGGAGGTGCGACGGCACGCACGGCGCGAGACGCTCCAAAGAATCGTTGGCGAGCACAGAGCGAATCGGCGCGTTCGATTGGTTGACCAGCGCGACGTCGAGCTGGTGTCGTCGCAGACGGGCGTCAGCGAGCCAGAGGCGGCCGCGACGCTGGCGCACTTTCGTGGCGACCTGATAAACACCGTCATGTACCTCTCGGGCGGCCCAAGGGAGCCGGCGATAGAGGCGAGCGCAGAGGAAGCGATCACGCGGGCGGAGGAGGCGCTTGCCAGCTCGTCGGCACAAGACGCGGCGGTGTTCATCGGCGACGACTTGCCGCACGTCCACGACTGGGCGCGCCTGTCGGCGACCGCCACGGAAGACGGCGACGCCGGCCACGCCACGCGGACGCAGGACGAACGCGACGAGCGGCTGGATGCCCTCCTCACCAACGTCGCGCAGATCCACGGCAGCCTGCACGACGCGGGAGAGAGCGGCATGCTGCGCGACCTCGTGTACCCAACGCTCGAGTGGCGCATGGCGTGGGCGCGCGAGCGCGCACGCCACTCTACCCGACGGTGGCGCCTGCACAACGGAATGTGGTACCGCGTGATCGCAATGCTGTGCGCGCGGTATCCGGATTCGTGCAGGCAGGAGGAACCGTACCGCGGCCAGGCGCGCTTGTCCACCGAGGTGTACGGCGACATCCAGTGGCTCGAGTACCTCTTGATGGAGCCGACCGTGTGGGACCCTGCCGGCGACGCGGGCTGGACGGAGCAACAGCAGCGCACCGAGGAGGTCAAGCGCCTTCTTGCCACGCTCAACGTCGTGCCCCAATTTGCAGACGCATACAGTGTGCGACCGCAGTCCCCCTCCAACGCGCGCAACCGGATCCGCGTCCTCATGCGAGACACGATGGCCAACCTCAACCCCGGCGCGCGGCAGTGGGCCGACCCCATCTGGGCGCACGTGCTGAGCTGCGTGCGCAAATGGGACGACGAGATGATGACGATGCGCACATCGCAGCAGCGCGCCGTGCAGATGCGGAGCGGCGAGCGGGAAGCGCTGATTGAGGCGCAGGCCACGCTCTTCAGCCAGAACGATCGTGTGGTGCAATACAACCCCGAACGGACGGCCGCCGCGATCAGCGCGTTGAACGAGCGCCGCGCGCTGGAGGATCGCGGGGAGGTGGCGTACGAGTGGCCCAACTTGCAGCAGGAGCTGGACGAGGTGTCGGCGGCCGAGGCAATGGCGACGGAGGCGGAGTTTGCTCGCGTGGCCGCGGAGCAAACTGCGGTGGCGCTGGCCGTGACGGACCGGCGGGCCACAAGGAACACGGAGGAGAGGGAGAGGCAGCGGATCATGGCAAGCATCGGCGAGGCGGCGCACACCATATTCGTCGACCCGAGCAATCAGGCGGATGTGCAGAGGGCGGAGGCGCGCCGCGCGTCGCAGCGGGGGTGGAGGGAGCGGAACCTCGACCGTCGGATGCAGGCGGTGCAGACACTGGTGAGGGAGAGGGGTGAAGAGTTTGAGGGGCTGGAGGTGTTGCAGAGGGAGGCGATGGGCATGGCGATGCAGTACGAATTCAGCGATACCCCCCGAAGCGAGCGGCTGGCCAAAGTCACTAAGGAGCGCCTCGCGCTCGAGGAGCAAATGGAGCAGGGCCAGATCACCGAGGGCGTGTACCTGGAGCGCATGAACGCGCTGCGCGACGAGTACAACGGCGTGACGCAGTTGCCGCCCGACCAAGACGTCAACCGCGGGTTCTCGCTGACCGATCGCTCGATGACGACGGGGACCAACGGCATCCACCGCGGGATGATCGCGGACCACACGCGGGCGCACATCGTGCACTCGGCCGAGGACGATGGGAGCATGAGCGACTTGCTCTTCCAGATACAGCACCGCCGCGCGTCGGTGCCGTTTAACGTCGAGCCCCCCAACAACGAGATCCCCGAAGAGGTGGACTAGCCTGGTTTACGCACATAACCAATCGCGATAGGAGAGAGTACTAAGGGTGAGCGTGTTGTTGTTGGTGTCATGCCCCCGCGCCTTTTATGCGCGGCGGTCCGTCTAACATGCTTGCTCTTATTTGGGCCGTATGCGGCGCACGCGACCTACTCGTGCTCCAGCCTCGGCTTCGAGTGCCAGAACAGAATTTACACGGCATCGTACTCTACCGAGGCGGCGACCAAGGCCGCGTGCGATGCGGACGCCGCGTGTGTGGCCTACGACTTTGCGGCGTCCCAGAACCTGGGGTTCAAATGTTCGACCACTAACCAGCGGACAGATCACTACAACGAGTTCAAGCTGTGCACAAAGCCCTCGCCGCCGCCCTCGCCGCCGCCCTCGCCGCCGCCCCCGTCAC
>Ga0206125_10000980_pt1 | contig 35626 bp, 28 predicted proteins | sample Helgoland_Spring_4_FD_148598 | JGI IMG/M metagenome (GOLD analysis project Ga0206125, IMG submission 148598) | Pelagic subsurface seawater microbial communities from Kabeltonne, Helgoland, North Sea - Helgoland_Spring_Bloom_20160331_1 | ecosystem: Environmental > Aquatic > Marine > Epipelagic ... | reverse complement strand
GTCCGTCGGGAATGGTACAGAGATGATTTGGAAGAGGCAAAGCAACGCGACCCTCTTCCTCACCTCAAAGAAGCCATGCTCAGCAGTGGTGCGGAGGGGCATGTCATCGAGGAAATCCAAGAGGAGTGCAGAGCGCTGGTTCTAGAGGCTTTCGAGCGCGCGCGCACTGCCAGTGAGCCGGATGCTTCCAAACTGATGCTGACCGCGATGGCCCCATCCTCTGTTTTCGAGGAAACGGGAGAACGCGAAGGCCCAGATCCAGAGCCCCAGTTGATGGTTGACCAGGCCTTGCATGCGATGCAAGAAATCTTGCATGGAGACCCCCTCACTTTGCTCTATGGTCAAGACGTGGGAGGCCGACTGGGTGGGGTCTTTCGTGAAGCCGCGACTCTGGCCCAAAAATTTGGGGACGACCGCGTATTCAACACCCCCATTCAAGAGGCTTTTATTGTGGGAAGCACGGTGGGCATGAGCGCTGTGGGACTCAAGCCGATCGTCGAAATACAATTTGCCGACTACTTGTGGCCCGGACTCAATCAATTGTTTACCGAATTGTCCAGAAGCCATTTCTTGAGCAATGGCCAGTGGCCGGTCAACAGCGTCATACGGGTTCCCATAGGCGCATATGGCTCTGGAGGGCCTTACCACAGCTCAAGTATAGAAAGCGTTTTGACGGCCATTCGAGGTATTAAGGTGGCCTACCCGAGCTGTGGTGCGGACCTCAAAGGTTTGCTTAAAGCCGCTGTATTGGATCCCAACCCGGTGGTGGTGTTGGAACACAAGGGCCTCTATTGGTCTAAAGTACCTGGCACCGAATCCGCCAAGACGGTCGAACCAGACAGCGAATACGTCCTGCCCATTGGACGTGCCAAAACGGTGTTAACCTGCGATGAAGAAGCGCCAACCAAAGTCGCAGTCATCACTTACGGTCGTGGTGTCCATTGGGCTTTAGAAGCTGCTGTAGACCACCCAGAGAGCATTGAAATCGTCGACCTCAGAAGTGTTTCTCCTGTGGACTACGACGCCATTCTTAACGCTGTTCGGCGCTGCCACCGATGCCTGGTCGTCACTGAAGAACCACCACTGAGCAGCTTTGCCCAATCATTGGCCGGGTACATCGCCGATCACGGGTTCGAGCATTTGGATGCGCCCGTGCGTTGCTTGGGCTCGATGGAGGTACCAGCCATCCCTTTAAACTCTGAATTGGAAGCTGCCGTATTGCCAAATTCGGAGCGCGTCTCCGCAGCTTGTCAGTTATTGCTTAACTTCTAGTACGGTATCGGACACTCCGTTCCCCTATTTACCCCCTTGGTTCCTCTAACCTCAAATTCCTTTGATTTTGGTTGAACCTTTCGGTGTGCAACTGTGTAACTCACATGTACTCAGTAATGATACACTCCGAAAAAACACCATCAACTGCTGAGCAATGGCAACCAAAAATGGTTCCTTGCAAGGTCCGTGCTGTGCGCCGGATGACCCCGCGCAGTGTGGTGGTGACCTTGGATCCCGGACCTGCCCTCCCCCGCTTTAGACACACACCTGGCCAGCGGGTCACCTTTTGTCTGAACGTCAACAATAACAGTTGTTTCCGGAGCTATAACCTGGTCAATCCATTGGGAGAACTGCCCCAAGTAGCCGTCAAGCAGGTTGCAGAAGGAGGTGGTTCTCAGTTGTTCAATGAATGCCTGCAACCTGGTGATGTGTTGCAAGTCGCTCCTCCCACCGGTCACTTTTACGACCAGTCACTGGATTACAAAGCACACCACCTGTTGCTGTTTGCCGCTGGAAGTGGCATCACACCTATGTTCTCAGTGGCACAACATGCCCTGAAAGCAAGACCTGACCATCGCGTCACCTTGATTTACGCCAATTCCACAGCAAGAAGCATCATGATGCAACGGGAATTGGACCGTATGGCGGATTCCAAGCGGTTTGAAGTCTTTCATGTTCTGGGCGATGGCGCCACGGGGGAAGACCTGTCTACGGGCCGATTGAATCATGCCAAGCTGGACCAATTGCTGAAACAATATCGGTCAAGCGAACTCCCAGAAGTGGCCTTCCAGTCGGGCCCTGCTGGATTCATGTCCCTGATTCAAGCCGCGGCAACCCAACAGTCACGTCCTTTCAATTTAAAACGCTACTCTTTTGGAGAACAGCCCTTTGTGCATCCAGATGAACAGCATTCAGACGCAGCTGATTCAGAGTTGGTGGTTACGGTCAATGGTGTGACGCATACTTTGCCAGCTGTCTCGAGGCGCTTGACCCTTTTGGATGCAGCCGATGAAGCGGGCATTGCCATGACGGCAAATTGCAAAAGCGGCATCTGCCATCGCTGTAAAGCCAAGCTGATTTCAGGGCAAACGTTTCAGGCACCAGCCCATTCGATGGGGCGAAAGCCCGAAAATGGATACATCCTTTGCTGCCAGCAACGCCCGGGCAGCGACAAAGTAGAAATTGAAGTCGGCTAAGTCAGAGCCGATTGTCAATCATCGTCGTTCCAGGATAGCGGCTTTTGTCGAAGGAAAAGGCGCCCTCTGGTGCAGGGGCATCGCCCTCAAATATTTCTACCACGTAGTGCACATCAGTGCCTTCCCTCCCCTTGACCACCAGCTTCACCACCTGCAAAGCCTGTGGGTCGATGAAGCACTGAATGGTATGGAAGCTGCGGTCCTCGGCTCCAAGGGGATGGAGATCGACCCTTGAGCGCTTTTTGCCGTCCAACTCCACTTCTCCTTTCCACACCTTCTTGAAACCCTCTTCCCAAATGGTAAACATGCGCGCAGGGTCCACACCATCCTCAGCAATGGTCTCGGCATCGTCGATGTAGCACTCCCCCATTTCAGGCTCATAGGTCCACACCGTAATGCCATCGCATACAATGACATAGTCGCCCAACTCCAGGTGATACTGCTCCCCCTTAATCCAGACCTCACCGCTTTGATCCATCTGGAAGTCGCTTTGGACATCCACCATTTGGGAGGCGTACTTGGCATGCACAGATTCATACTGCTGCATTTGTGCAGAGACCTTGCTCAACAGCTCATCAGCACGGGCATCTTCAGGCTGGGCCGACGCCGTGGAGGAGAAGGCAAGGAAAACAGCACAAATGGCTGCCATAGGGAACAGTGATGGCTTCATAGGGGCGGCGAAATTAATCGGAGATTTCATCTTCAGAACCACTCCCTCGCAACAACTGTTCCAAAGTCATTTCATCGGGCACCAAAACCTTGCGGGCTTTGGACCCTTCAAATGGGCCTATGATGCCTGCTGCCTCCAGCTGATCCACCAGTCTTCCCGCGCGATTGTAGCCCAATTTGAGCTTGCGTTGGAGCAGAGAAGTTGAGCCCTGTTGGTGCAAGACTAAAATTTTTGCAGCCTCCTCAAATAAGCTGTCTCTTTCTTCACTGGCGATGTCCGCCATTTGCTCGCTGTGCTCGTCTGGCACCTCAGGCAAAATCAACGCATCTGGGTAACCCCGTTGGCTGCCTATGAAGTCGGTAATCGCCTCCACCTCTGGCGTATCGACGAATCCACACTGCAATCGAATGAGGTCGTTTCCAGTGGAGAGCAGCATGTCACCGCGGCCAATCAACTGATCGGCTCCACCTGCATCCAAAATCGTGCGGCTGTCCACTTTTGAAGTCACCCTAAAGGCCACCCGTCCAGGGAAGTTCGCTTTGATGGTACCCGTGATGATGTTGACCGACGGACGCTGGGTAGCGATGATGAGGTGGATGCCGATGGCCCTTGCCAGTTGCGCCAACCTGGCGATGGGCATTTCAACTTCTTTGCCCGCCGTCATGATCAAGTCAGCGAACTCATCGATGACCAGAACGATGTAGGGCAGATAACGGTGTCCGTTCTCCGGATTGAGTTTGCGCCTGACGAATTTGGCATTGTACTCTTTCAAGTTCCGGCATTGGGCATTTTTGAGCAGTTCGTAGCGCTGGTCCATTTCCAGGCACAGTGACTTGATGGTCCGCACCACCTGGCTGTTGTCCGTGATGATTGCCTCTTCCGTATCGGGCAGTTTCGCGAGGTAATGCCGTTCGATGTGATTAAACAAGGTGAGCTCCACCTTCTTCGGGTCAACCAAGACGAATTTGAGCTGACTGGGGTGCTTTTTGTAGAGCAGAGAGACCAGCATCGCATTGAGGCCAACGGACTTTCCCTGACCTGTGGCACCGGCCATCAGCATGTGGGGCATCTTGGCGAGGTCAAACACATAAGTCTCGTTGGAAATGGTCTTTCCCATGGCAATGGGAAGGGCCGCATCGCTGTTCTGGAACTTGTCGCTGGCGATCAGAGAACGCATGCTCACCACGTCCGGGTTGGAGTTTGGCACTTCGATGCCGATCGTACCGCGCCCAGGTATGGGGGCGATGATGCGGATGCCCAGGGCCGCAAGGCTGAGCGCGATGTCATCCTCCAAGTTTTTGATCTTGGAGATCCGAACACCTGGAGCGGGCACCAATTCGTACAAGGTCACCGTCGGTCCGATCGAAGCTTTGATGCTGGCGATTTCAATCCCGTAGTTCCTCAGCGTATCCTCGATGCGCTTCTTGTTGGCCTCGAGCTCTTCGTGGCTCACCTCCGTCTTGCCTGACCCGTGGGAAGCAAGCAAATCGATGTTGGGCAATTCGAAATGGCTCAAATCCAACGTCGGATCGTATTCGCCAAAGGCTTGAACCTTGGCATCAATTTCATCCTCGGTTAAGGCCGCTTCCTCTGCTGCAACCTCGACCTCCAATACCGTTGAACCCGTCTCCGATGCTGGAGGTTCAGGCGTTTCCTGCTCAGGCGTTGGCTGTGGCGTCTCCTCTGCTGGCCCGAAGGACTCCGGCTCAGCCAAAGGCCGCGCGTGGGGCACTTTGTCGCGTGGCTCCTCCACTGCTTGGTCATGGCCCACTGGAATGCGGTTAGGGTCTAAGTAAGGGTCCCATTCATCTTGACCCTCACTTTGCTGAAGCCCTTCCGCAGGCTTGTTTTGCCCCTGTGAGGCTTCACCATCGAAGGGCAGTTCGTCTTGGATGCTTTCCTCTTCTGGTTCTTCTTCCTCATGAACTGTGGCGCTATCGCCCTCCTCATCCCATGCTGCATCTCGCGCAAAAAATGCCTTTAATCCCACGCTTACAGATGGGTGAGCGATGGCCCAAATGGCATACGAAGCCGCCATCACCAAAACGGATCCCGTTACACCCAATGCGAAACGGCTCCACTGCGTCATCCAGAGTCCAACCGCTCCCACCAGGTGGTCGTTTCCCCAACCGGCAATCAGGCCCGTTTCGACGTCGAAACTCAACGTCAGCAGCCCTACTGTCCATGGCAGCAAAAGAGCCGCCACACACACGTTGCGCAATGCCCTTCCAATGTGCGGCATCCGCTCAGGCGCCATCAACCTCACCCCTGCTGCCAAACACCAAGCCCCAAATATTGGTGCGGCGACACCAAATCCACCGCGCATAAAGGTGAATGCCCACCGTGCACCCAATGCCCCCAGAATGTTTCGGAAACTGCCTTCGCCTGCCTCTGTGCCGCTCTGAATAAACCGAATGTCCTCCGCACCAGTCAGTATTGCGCTCACACCGGAAAGCAACATGAAGCTGCCAAACGCCACGCAAAGCACGCCTCCTGTTTGCTTTACCCGAGGGTCACGCAGCCAAACTGTGCGCTCTTGCCAGAGCTCCTTGCGTTCGATGCGCCGTGCATCCCGCTCTTCCATCCTCAAACGGCGTTCTTCTGCTCTTTGCTCCCGTCGCGTGGCGCCAGATTTCCGTCCCGCGGCCTTTCCAGCCCCCTTTTTTCGGGTCGATTTCGAGGCCACCTTCGCTGCACTGACCAATTCTTCTTGGTCAAGACGCCGGTTCCTCGGCGCACTCTTAGCGTTGGACTTCCTTGATTTACGGGGTACTGAGGCTCGTGGTGACATCATTTCGAAATTAGGTTGGACACCTAATCCAACGAGAAGTGTCGACCTTGCTTATTCACAAGAGGAATGGGAGGGAGAAATACCTATCTTTGCCCTCCATTTTCCCTGAGCATGGCGAAGAAAGGTAACCGCGTACAAGTAATCCTCGAGTGCACCGAGCACAAGGAATCCGGCATGTCTGGAACGTCACGATATGTGACGACCAAAAACCGGAAGAACACTCCCGAGCGGATTGAGTTGAAGAAATTCAATCCAATTCTCCGGAAGATGACGGTGCATAAGGAAATCAAATAACCCCCAATCTGAGAAACTATGGCTAAGAAGACCGTTGCATCGCTGCAGAAAGGAGGTGGAAAGCAGCACACCATGTGCATCAAAATGTACAAGAGTCCCAAGTCTGGGGCGTACGCTTTCCGTCAAGAAGTCGTGCACAACGACAACATTAAGGCTTGGTTCGCTAACTGAGTTCGCACCATCCCTTTGCCCCAATGGGCACCCCGAGGGCCGTCTTCCATACCCGAGAAGCCGGCCCTCGTTGCATTCACCCCCTACCTTAGACGCATGTCATTCTTCAAGAAGCTCTTCAGCTCGGAAAAGAAGGAAACCCTCGACCGGGGTTTGGCCCGCACGAAACGCGGGGTACTGGAAAAACTGTCCCGCGCGGTCATGGGCAAAAAGGACATCGATGCGGACGTCCTCGAGGAGTTAGAAGAAGCACTGATCACCAGTGACATTGGGGTCAAGACCACTACCCGCATCATAGACCGCATCGAAGACCGGACCTCCCGTGCCTCTTCCAAATCGGTAGACCTGCTGCTCCCCATGTTGCGCGAGGAGATTGTGGGCATGCTGGAGAACAACCGCGGCAACCAACCCACGGACCTGTCCATACCTGCCACAGAGGGACCTTATGTGTTTTTGATCGTAGGGGTCAATGGCGTGGGGAAAACCACCACCATTGGCAAACTCTGCCATCAATTTGCCGCCCGCGGACTCAAGGTCACGGTGGGGGCTGCGGACACCTTTAGGGCTGCAGCTGTCGACCAGCTTCAAGTGTGGGCTGAGCGATCCGGCGCGCACTTTGTGTCACAAGGCCAAGATGCCGACCCCGCAGCCGTGGCATTCGACGCCGTCCAAAGCGCAGTAGCCAAGGGGCACGACGTCGTCTTGATCGATACTGCAGGACGCCTCCACAACAAAAAGCACCTGATGGACGAGCTGTCCAAAATCAAGCGGGTGATGCAGAAAATTGCCCCCGGTGTCCCCCACGAAGTGCTGCTCGTTCTAGATGGCTCTACAGGCCAGAATGCCATAGAGCAAGCCAAGCAATTCACTGCTGCCACAGAGGTGTCTGGCCTCGTGCTGACCAAACTCGATGGAACGGCACGCGGAGGTGTTGTGATCGGCATCGCCGAGGAATTCAAGATCCCCGTGCGCTTTATTGGCGTCGGTGAACAGCCCGAAGACCTTCAAGTATTCAACGCCATGGAATTCGTCGACTCATTGTTGCCCGTATCCTTCGGGCCTGAAAACGCCGCATCATGAGGGCGCGCACTTCTTCTCGCCGCCGGGCCCATGTGGTCACCCTTGGTTGCGCCAAAAACACATTTGACTCCGAGGTCCTCATGCGCCAGCTCGAGGCCAATGACTTTGATGTGACCCACGATACTCCAGTGGATGCCGCACCTGTGGTCATCATCAACACTTGCGGCTTCATCGAAAGTGCCAAGCAGCAGAGCATCGAAACGATCCTTCAGTTTGCGGATGCCAAGCAAGATGGTCGTGTGGAGCGCGTATATGTGACCGGTTGCCTGAGTGAGCGTTACCGCGACGAATTGGAACAGGAAATTCCAGATGTAGATGCGTATTTCGGCACAAGGGAACTCCCCAAGCTGCTGAAGACGCTCAATGCGGACTACCGCAAAGAACTTGTAGGTGAGCGCTTGCTTTCTACACCCCAGCACTACGCCTACCTCAAGATTGCAGAAGGTTGTGACCGCCCTTGTGCGTTTTGCGCGATTCCTTTGATGCGGGGCAAGCACCGCTCCACCCCCATCGAAGAACTGGTCAAACAAGCCGAAGGGTTGGCGGCAAAAGGCGTAAAGGAACTCATCCTGATTGCACAAGACTTGACGTATTACGGCCTCGACCTCTACAAGGAGCGCCGCCTGGCCCCCCTTGTGGACGCGTTGAGTGCTGTTGAAGGCATTGATTGGATCCGCCTCCATTACGCCTTTCCAAGCGGCTTTCCTATGGACGTGCTTGATGTCATGGCAGAAAAGCCCAACGTCTGCCACTACTTGGACATGCCCCTGCAGCATGGAGCTGACCAGGTGCTCAAGAACATGCGCCGCGGCATCACCCGCGAGAAGACAGCTAAGCTGCTCGCTGACATCCGTTCACGGATTCCCGATATCGCGATACGTACGACGCTCATCTGCGGATTCCCGGGTGAGACAGAAGAAGACCACAAGGAGATGCTGGACTGGGTGGCCGAAAGCCGCTTCGACCGCTTGGGATGCTTCACATACAGCCACGAGGAAGACACCCACGCCTACAACATGGAGGACGACGTCCCTGAGGACGTGAAGCGCCGCCGCGTAGAAGAAGTGATGTCGCTGCAAGCCGGGATCAGTGCAGAACTGAATGCAGCCAAGGTTGGCAAGACCTTCAGGGTGCTATTCGACCGGAACGATGCCGGGGTCTTTATCGGCCGCACCCAATTCGACAGCCCCGACGTGGACTGCGAAGTCCGTGTGGAAGCTGGAGAGGACACCTATGTCCGTCTCGGCGACTTTGCCGACGTGACCATTGAGTCCGCCACTGAATTTGACCTCTTCGGCCGCTTGGCATGAACAAGGTCTCCTACCCCGTAATGGAGGCCTTCGCCACCGTGCAGGGCGAAGGAGCGCACTCCGGTACCCCGAGTTGGTTTTTAAGGCTCGGTGGATGTGACGTCGGTTGCGTCTGGTGCGACGTTAAAGAGAGTTGGGATGTGGACGCTCACCCGAAACAGAGCTTAGAGGACATCGTATCGGCCGCCGTCGACAGTGGACGAAAAATCGTGGTCGTCACCGGTGGCGAGCCTGCCATGCACGACCTCGCGCCCTTGACTGCGGCCTTGCACCAAGCTGGCCTCAAGACCCACATCGAAACCAGCGGAGCGCACGCACTGACAGGGGACTGGGATTGGGTCACCCTCAGCCCAAAGAAATTCAAGGCGTGCCGGGAAGACGTCTACCCACGGGCCGACGAGCTCAAAGTGGTCGTGTTCCACCGCAGCGACATGGACTGGGCTGCAGAACATGCGGCTAGGTTACGTCCAGACTGCTCATTGTTTCTGCAGCCAGAGTGGGACAAGCGCGATGAGGCCACATTTTGGATTTTGTCTTGGATCGCCACAAAGCCCGGATGGCGCATCAGCCTCCAAACCCACAAGTACATCGGGATCCCCTGATTACTGGCCGAGCCAGTCGACGCCTTCCACGCCCTTTTTAAGCCACCCAAGGGTTTCGGCTTGTGGAGAACCCTCAGGGGGCTCATGATCGTACTCCCAATGCCCACGAGGAGGCATGCTCATGAGAATGCTCTCGGTGCGTCCGCCAGACACCAGCCCGAAACGGGTACCCCTGTCGTGGACCAAATTGAACTCTACGTAACGCCCCCTCCGCAAACCTTGCCAATGCATGTCATCGGCATGGACAAAACTCTGCACAAAAGGTGCAGCGCGCTCCTTGTATATGGCGGCATAATGTCCGGATAGGTCCAAGCAGAACGCCAAAGCCTCTTCGCGGTTTACTTGGCCTTCGCGGCCCATGTGATCAAAAAAGATGCCCCCAACGCCGCGAGACTCTTCGCGATGCGGAATGCTGAAATAACGATCCGCCCAAGGCTTGAAGGCGCTGTAATCGGCCACTGCATGGCGGTCACATATGGCCTTGAGATCGCTGTGAAAAGCCTTGGCTTCGGCGGGAACGACGAAATGCGGTGTCAGGTCGATGCCTCCGCCAAACCACCACGTCCCATCGTCGAGGGTAAAATACCGCACGTTCATGTGGATGATGGGCACATGGGGATTGCCAGGATGCAACACGCTCGAAACACCTGTTGCCGCAAACCGTGTAGCAGAGGTGTCCAATTGTTGGGCAAGTGCAGGCGTCACTGCCCCTTCCACAGCAGAAAAGTTGAGACCTCCTTTCTCTATGACCCTGCCCTCTTTGAGGATGCGGGTGTCTCCACCTCCTCCATCCGCACGCTCCCAATGGTCGCGTGTCAGTGACGCTTCCGCATCAAATTCCATGAGTGCCGCGACCTGCTCGTCCTGAACAACACGAAAGGACCGTTGGACCTTGGATAGAAAATCAGAATCCAACATCAATGCTCGTTATTTTTTACTGGCACACCCATTTCTGACGGATTGAGCTCCACCCACTTAAAGTCTTCTTGACGCATCAACCTCACAGCTCCATTGACAAGCCCACCGCCACTTCCTTCAGCGGCCTGCCATTCGAAGGTGAACTGACCATTTTCCGGAATGTTCCATGTGCGCAAGGGGCGACCTCCTTGGGCCAACACAACCGGCCATTCTGGTCCGTGCGCCAAAGTCCAATTCAATGCATCCCTGAGGACATCGAACGACATCCAACCGTAACCACCGGCAGGGCCTCCCCTGAGCTTAGACAACTGGCGCGCCAGGCAAAAATGAGAAGAATCTAAGGCGCCAAAGAAGGACGAATCAGGCAAGGCACCTCCCCCATCGACCACGGTAAAGCCCACCCGCTCGCGCAAATCCGCGTCCAAAAAGTCAAACTTCTTCCAATCTCCGTCCGCGTAAACCACAAAATCTAGTGAGTCACCCAACTGAATCTCGGTCTGCAACACCCCCGCAAACGAACGGTTGGCCTTTCCACCCGGCACGACAAGGATGTTCCTTCTGACGTCTGTCAGGGAATCCCTCAAGGTCCCCAAGCCGCGAGAGGCGACCTCGACTTCGCTCAATACCAATAGGCTGTCTGCGGCAGCCTGGTGGCTCCAAGCCTCTCGGAATGCAGATTCAGCATCCAAATTGCGGATATCTCCAGTTACCAAAAGCAACACACGTTCGCCACGGTGCTGCAATGCCACATGCTGAGCCAGCACCTCCATGCGCTTTGCAACTTGGGAATAAGGCATCAAAACACCTGGCCTCCCTGCGGCCAGCCGCGCGCCCAAATCCGTTAGTGCTACATGCACCGCTCCTTCCATCCCCGGCCAAGTGCGAACCTCGAAAAACTGAGAGCGCTTCAATGGCCCCATGGCAATGTGAACGGGACCGTTGAGCCCTTCGAGGTCTTGAGGACTGCACATCAGCCCTCCAGAGGTGTCCCTGCCTGTGTCCAAAAAGCGCACTTCGAGATGGGCGCCTAGGCGCTGGTCGTCGTCCAATGCCAAACGGATGCCCGCTGCACAATCCTCTGCAATTTCACGCAAGCGCGCTTCCTGACGGCTCAAGCTGTCTCGTCCAGAAAAAAACGGCAAAAAGACGGCGATCCTTACCGTATCCAATGACCAAGTTGGCGGAAAGGGCCGTGCCCTCGAAATGGCATCTACCGCTCCGAAGACCTCATCTACCCCCACCCCTTGCTGCCCGGACTCAGGTTCTACCGCTGTGCCAGGCAAGCTGTCTTGCGCCTCCTGTGAGATCTGAACTCCCGGAGACACTTCAGGTTTGGCCACATCTGTCGCACGGGGAGCCTGAGGAAGGCGGAGCACATCTCCTTTGCGGATGCCCGATTCTGCCCATGGGTTTAATTCAAACAGCGCATTCAGGTCCACCCCATAGGTCCGTGCAATCCCATAGGCCGTCTCCTTGCGCAGCACCTTATGTGTCGCCTGTGGTTGGGCAGCAACCTCAACAAACAGGAGCATCGCACTCAACAAAAAGCACAGGCGTTGGAGGAGGCGCATCATTCCCATTCTATCGTTGCGGGCGGCTTGGAAGAAATGTCATAGACCACCCTGTTGATTCCCCGCACTTTGTTGATGATGGCATTGGACACTTCGGCCAAAAATGCATGGGGGAAATCCACCCAGTCGGCCGTCATGCCATCGGTTGACGTCACTGCGCGCAAGGCCACAGCTTGCTCATAGGTGCGCTCGTCGCCCATCACCCCCACGCTTTGAACGGGCAGCAAAATGGTACCGGCTTGCCAGACCCGGTCGTAGTGACCGTGCTCGCGCAACTTGTCGGTCCAAATGCGATCGGCATCCTGCAGCAGCCTCACCTTGTCTGGGGTGACTTCTCCCAGGATGCGTATGCCGAGCCCTGGCCCCGGGAAGGGGTGACGGCCCAGCAATTCCTGTGACATGCCCATTTCGCGGCCCACCCTGCGCACCTCATCCTTGAACAACATGCGCAGCGGTTCCACCACTTGCAACTTCATGTAATCGGGCAAGCCCCCCACATTGTGATGGGACTTGATGGTGGCGCTTGGGCCTCCCGTGGCCGACACGCTTTCGATGACATCGGGATAAATGGTCCCTTGCCCCAACCACTTTACACCGTCGAGTAAGCCACTTTCGTGGTCGAACACGTCGATGAATGTGGCTCCGATGGCCTTGCGTTTGCCCTCTGGGTCTGAAACTCCGGTTAAGGCCGCGTAAAAGCGGTCAGCAGACCGAACGCCTTTGACGTTGAGCCCCAGGCCTTCATACCCTTCGAGCACTTCTTCAAACTCGTGCTTGCGCAGCAGTCCGTTGTCCACGAAAATGCAGAAAAGGCGGTCACCAATGGCCCTGTGCAAGAGCATCGCTGCGACACTGGAGTCGACTCCTCCGCTCAAACCGAGCACTACCCGGTCCTCCCCCAATTGCGCTTTGAGCTCTTCAACCGTGGAATCCACAAAGTGTGCCGGGGTCCAATCTGCTGCGCAGCCACAGATGCTGTGGACATAATTGCGCAAAAGCGTGAGCCCTTCTTCACTGTGGTACACCTCGGGATGAAATTGAATGCCCCAGGTGGGCTCCTCATCAAAGGCGAATCCTGCAAACTTTACATCCTGTGTAGAACAGGTCACCCGGGCTTGATCTCCGATCGACTGGATTGTATCCCCGTGGCTCATCCAGACTTGCTTTCCTTCGGTCATCCCCTGAAAGAGGCGGTCAGAACTGTCGATGTGGTTCAGATGAGCCCTGCCGTATTCCCTGCTGTCGCTGGCCTCTACCAGCCCTCCAGCATCTTGGGCCAGCCATTGGGCTCCGAAACACACCCCGAGCACAGGCCAATTCCCACGCACTCCCTCCAATTCAGGCGCTGGGGCATTGGCATCACGCACGCTGTGCGGACTGCCGGACAAGATCACACCCTTCCAAACCCGGCCGAGTGCATCGTCCTGAGGAGCGGTATCCAAGAGGGCCTTCCAGTCCCCGTTCCAAGGCTTGATTTCCGCATAGGTATTGAGCTCCCTCACCCTACGGGCAATGAGCTGCGTGTATTGAGAACCAAAATCGAGAATGAGAATGCTGTCCATTGCGGGCGCGGTATTGGAGCGAAATTACGCCTGTGGTTTCTGCCTTTCACATGAACGCATCCACTGGAAGGCTGTTGTTTTGCACCGTTGTTAAACGCTTCTCATGTTATTTACCCCAGACTCCCCTTCTGCCCTCTCGCTTTTGCCCGGACTTCGGCATCGTAAACTGGTCTTAGCCAGTGCATCTCCCCGGCGCAAGCAACTCATTGGCATGCTGGGCATTCCTTTTGAAGTCCGCCCTATTGGGGCCGATGAAATCTACCCGAAAGAAATCACCGGCCCAGACATTCCGAGGTTCTTGAGTGAACTCAAAGCAAGAGCTGCTGTTTCCACCCTTTCTCCAGAGGAGATTCTCATCACCAGTGACACTGTGGTTCAATTGGATGGCCAGACCTTGGAAAAGCCAGCCTCACCAGAAGAGGCCTTTCGGATGATCCGCGCTTTATCGGGAAGAACGCACGAGGTGACAACGGGATTCACCATCGTAGACGGGCGACAGACCGATGTACTCAAAACAGACCACGACACAGTGACCGTGTCATTCGTACATCTTAGCGACGATTTCATTCATCATTACATCGAACACCACCAACCTTTCGACAAAGCTGGGGCCTATGGCGCTCAAGATTTGATCGGAGCCTGTGGCATCCATTCCCTAAATGGAAGCTTTTACACCGTTATGGGACTTCCCATGCACAAAATTTTTTCAACCCTGCAAACCTTTGATTAACAAGCTCATCAATCGCTGCTCAGGTTATTACGTTCACTTTTTTTGCAATTTTCTTGAACAAGGGGGCTTCCCTTTGGTTTTGGTGTGTACGTTGAACACGTTCAAAACCATACACAACAAATGAACCTTTCTTTAATTCTAGCCGATGCTTCGCTTTACATGAGTGAGCACTTTGACAGCCTGACAAGTTTCACCTTCTTCGTCGGTTGCATGGCCATGATGGCCGCATCTGTCTTTTTCTTCCTCGAAATGGGCAGCGTAGACAAAAAATGGAGGACGTCACTGCTCATTAGTGGCATCATCACATTTATCGCTTTCGTGCACTACTACTACATGCGCGATTACTACCTGGCCACAGGTGACAGCCCCATTGCTTTCCGCTATGTGGACTGGACACTGACGGTTCCGTTGATGTGCGTGGAGTTTTACCTGATCACCAAGAAAGCCGGTGGCACCATGGGACTGATGTGGAAGTTGATCTTCGCATCTGTGATCATGTTGGTTACAGGTTACTGGGGTGAGGCATTGGACCAAAGCAACGCTTGGCTCTGGGGTCTTTTCTCAGGTATTGCTTACTTCTACATCGTTTACCTCGTTTGGTTCGGTGAAGTAAAGCAGTTGGCTGCCAATGCTGGTGGAGCCGTAGCTGAAGCCAACAAGTGGCTCGGTTGGTTCGTGCTGGCCGGTTGGGCGATTTACCCCATTGGTTACATGGCCGGAACCGGAGACTTCGGTGGCGGACAATGGTACCAGGGGCTTTTCAACCTCGACATGGACGTCATCTACAACATTGGTGATGCCATCAACAAGATCGGTTTCGGTCTCGTGATTTACGCTTTGGCCATCAAGGACAGCTCTAAGGGCTGATCTCTCCGAAACGAAAGCAAGGAAAACTGGCCCACCCCTTCTCGGGGGTGGGCCTTTTCTTTGCCCCATGATTGGGGCAGGCACATTCAAGAATGCAGTCAAGGTGAGGAGGTGGACCCTCGGTCTTTTGGCGGCTGGTGCTCTCATGAGCGAGGCACTCTGGCATTGGGCTCCAGACCTCCAGTTGCCCCTCGCCATTGTTCTGATCGCTGTTATTGGCATCCAGCATGGCGCCTTGGACCACATACTGCATTCCCACATGCATGGGGACCCAGAAGGGCCTCTTCGCCAGTCTTTTGTCCTCCCCTATATCGCGGGTATCGGAGTGGCTTGGGTCGCCTTTGAGACTGCTCCAGAACTGATGCTGGGCGTGTTTCTTCTGGTCAGTGCCTACCATTTTGGCATGTCACACCTCAGGGTCGATGCCATGCGCGGAAAACGGCCTTCACCGGACCACCTGTCCGGCCTGACCCTTGGCCTTTCTTTGCTCGCCCCGTTGGTCACCCGACCCGACGCCATCGGTGTTCTGCAGGACTTCGGCTGGCACCTTGACACCGGCTTCGGAGACAAATTGCTGCCGCTCAAACTGGCCAGCGGTGCCGCCCTCTTTCTCGGACTCGTGCTCAACCGCACATGGCGAAATGGCATGCTGGTTGTGGCCAGTGTCCTGCTCGCCTGGCTGGTGCGGGACCTCCTCCTCGCATTCGCACTGTATTTCGCCCTGGGCCATTCCCGGGAAGCTTTTTTCGAAGAATTCCAGCACCGGCAGAGTGTTGCGCGCGCATTTCCTCAATTTTATGTGAAGAGCCTTCCCCTCAGCTTCGCCTTCGCCGCCATGGCGGGGGTGATTCTTTGGCTCGCATCAGACGGCGTGCTCCGGGAACGGGCCGCGTTGAGCTTTCTGCTGGCAGGGACATTGCCGCACATCGCGGTCCTCGAGGGTTGGGTGACTGCCCGAACCCGCTGACTTGGGCCATGTCTCCAGACTGAGATGGTCCGAGCCCGAAGTATCAGCCCCGCACCCTGAGGTGGCCCTGACCGGGGACCACTGTGCCGATGGACTGGGCATGCAAACCGAATTCGATGAGCACGGCCTCAACGTCACCCACCGAATCCGGAGAGGCTGAAAGGAGCAAACCACCGCTGGTTTGGGGATCACACACGAGGTCCCGAACGAAATCCGAAGCACCTTCGAGGATGAGGTCTTGGCCGTAGCTCGCAAAATTGCGCCGCGTGCCTCCGGGAATGCAGCCCGCTGCATGATACCCCTCCAAGGCCGAACGGTCCAAAGTCGGGAGTTGCGCCCCATCAACCACGAGCTCGACTCCAGTGGCGCGCGCCATTTCTAATCCATGCCCCGCCAATCCAAAGCCCGTGACATCGGTCATGGCGTGAACCCCGTCAATCTGCCCTAAAGCCGCACCAACCTTGTTAAGTTGGGTCATGTTGCGCGAAGCCGCATCGAGGTGTGGTGCTTCCACGAGCCCTTTCTTTTGAGCGGTGGTGACCATGCCCACCCCCAATGGCTTGGTGAGGTAGAGCCGGTCGCCTGCCAACGCGCCTCCGTTTTTCTTGAGTTTGGCAATCTCGACGCGGCCTGTCACAGCCAGACCAAAAATGGGCTCAGGACTGTCAATGCTGTGCCCGCCAGCCAGCGGTATACCCGCCTCTGCGCATACCGAACGCCCCCCTTCGAGCACCTGGCCAGCCACTTCGGGAGAAAGCTTGTCAACAGGCCAGCCGAGTATGGCGATGGCCATCAGGGGAGTGCCGCCCATGGCGTAGATGTCGCTGATGGCATTGGCGGCTGCGATGCGGCCAAAAGTGTGGGGGTCATCTACAATGGGCATGAAGAAGTCGGTGGTGGACACAGCGGCCGTCCCATCGCCCAAATCGTACACCGCAGCATCGTCGCGGGCGCCGTGACCGACAATCAACTTTGGATCGTCCGCCTGGACGCCCAATTGCCCTAAGATTTGATCCAGCACACCCGGTGCAATTTTGCAACCACAGCCCGCTCCATGGCTGTACTGTGTCAACTTCACTTCTTGCTGCTCCATGTCCGCAAAGGTGGGTCAGAGACCCATGCGGTCTGCAGCGTCCATGAGCCGCTGGGCACATTCTGAAAACGGCAAGCCTTGGGCTTCCACAGGGTACCGGTTGTCCCCCGCTCTTTTTTGCAACCCGTGCTCGTAAGTCCGGTCGTAGTAATCCAAGGCAATCCGAGCTGCCGTCGCCAAATCATCCTGCTGGAGTGCCGCCAACGCCTCGGTCGTTTCTGCACCACCCAGCTCGGACCGAATGGCTTCAAAGGCTTGGTGAAGAAGCGCCGTGTCATAAGCGCCGTACATCCCTACCAAATGGTCGACCCGGTCCTGGGTGCTCCTCAGCATCTCCAGCGCGGGACACGCGATCATCCGCTTGTAAAAAGGCTCGGGCACATGCACCTTTCCAATTTTGCGGCTTTCATTTTCGACCCAAATGCGCCTTGTGGGATCTAAGCCCACGAGGCATTCCGCGAGCAGGTTGCGGAAGTGCTCCGATGTGGGCTGGTCGTGGCGGTTCAAATTGCCAAAGGCGGACCCGAAGTGCCGCGCCAACCCCTCTAGGTCAACGGTCTGCTCACCAGCCTCAGCCAAGGCTTGGAGCACGGCAGTCTTGGCTGACCCGGTGTATCCACCAACACGCACCAATGGCCACTCTTGCCCCATCAAAGCGGGCAAAGTCTGCTTATATGCTTTGTAGCCGCCTTCAAGCAGCACCACTGGCATTCCCGCTGTCCTCAGCAGCCAGCTGAGCGATCCACTGCGCATCCCGCCCCGCCAGCAATACATGTGAATGGGACGGCGGTCTGGCTGTTCTGCAAACAAAGCTTTGGCCGAACGCACCATATCAGCCATGCGGGGACCGATGAATTCTAAACCGCGCTCAACGGCCATTTCGCGGCCTTCCTGTTTGAACATGGTCCCGACTTCCGCGCGTTCGGCATCGTCAAAGAGTGGGAATGATACCGCCCCGGGGATGTGTGCTTCAGCGAATTCTCCCGGAGATCGGGCATCCAACAACAGCGCCCCTTTTTCACGGGACCCCTCCAGAAAATCTTGGACACCTACGGAGCGACTGGGCACGGCCATTGGGAGCGAAGGTAGACTCCCCTTGTGTTTGGCACGATGCTTGTTTCTACTTGTACGTTCACAAATACAACAGCACCATGATGCGATTCCAATTTCCCCTTGCTCTTTTCGCGGCTGCGGTCATGACCAGCCCCTCCTTCGCCCAACCCACCCTGGAAAGGCCCAATGCCCCAGATCCTGCCTCGGCCTGCCTCGGCGAATGCGAGCAACATGATTGTGAGCCATCTCGAGAAGCAAGGCGCATGATGGACGCCGAGGCGCGTCTGCTCGAAGCCAATGCACGCCGCGCGCAAGCGGCCACACGAACCCTTCAAGCGCAACGCGCACTGATCCGTGAGGAGCAAGAGCGGGTGAGGGCCAACAAACAGGCCATTTTGAGTGAGGCCAAGCAACGCGAATGGGAGCACCGCAGGGCTGATGTGAAATTGGACAACCTCACGGACCGACTCCACGATTACAGGGCGGTGGTGCTCACATCGGTCACCGGAGTGCATCCCAAACAATCTGTGGCTCAAGCTGCCGAAATACTCTCGGGACAGGGCAACTTGGAATTTGTCAATCCACTCAAGATCAAGCGCAAATACCGGACCCACCGAAAACTGGCCCCTGACTTTGTGTACCGCCATGGTGTGTTGCGCGCAACCCTGCACCGAGAAACCCTCAACGAATACGGACGCTTTGTCCACCTCGTCATCAGAGATCACAATGGAAAGGTGGTTTATGACGCCCGCTACGAGAATGTGCATTTCGCCGAAATGCTGGCTCCTCTCTCAGGAACAGCGACACTTTAACGCCCTGAACGGGGTCATCAACCCCACGGCCCCCAGAGACTGCGCCCACTCCACTTCAGGGGTGGGCGCTGCCCATTGGGCACTCAATGTGGAATTCCCGTAGGTCTGAACCCCAATGACCGGCACAAGGCCATTGCTCCCCAATGGGCAACCGAAATCAAGCCAAAAAAGAGGTACGTATCGAAAATCGTAGAGAGCAACATCGGAAGGTGGATTGTGCATCCTGTACGCACGCGCCACCTTTTAGGTTACACATTACAGGCTGACCGCAATCAGCGTCGCGCTCCACCTCGCATCAAGCTGTAGCGGGGAGTTTGAAGTCAAAGAGATGGGCGCGCAGGTGCTCAGGTGAGGACTCAAACCCCCAGCCCAACAAAGCGCCCACCACCTCCTCTCTCGAGAAATCTACATGGCGGGCTTCCGAGGCTCCCCAATCGTAGACATGCCTTGGCAACCACGACTCTTCCGCCAAGCGGCTGAGCATCGCTTCCCCAGGGTCTACCATGCCTTGATCATTGACATCCAACAATGCGCCGAAATCTTGCAACAGCGCTTCTTTGTCCTTGGCAAAAGGTGCGTGATCACCGGGCCTCATCTCATCGAGGAACGCGTCAAAATGAGCCACATCTCCTTGTTCGAAGTACCGGAAGCAAGCGCGCTGCAGCCACAGGTCACCAAACAGGATCTGGGCCAGCCAATACTGCGTCCAAGCGTTCCACGTCTCGAATTTCCCCATGGCCGCGTACGCCCGTGAAATGGTGCCGTCTGATTGCTTCCACTGGGTGCGGTGCAAGACCTCCATCTTGGAAAATGCTGCGGTAGAGAAATCTCCTTTTCGCACGGGTCCGTCTGCTTTTCCAAATGCGGACAACAGGTGGCGCGCTCCGTAATAGACGCTTTCGAAGGTGTGGATCAGGCCGTTCGAGTACAGAGGATCAATGAAGCCAAAAGTGGATGGGGCGGTGAAATGACGCTCTCCAACAGATTGGCGCGAAGCGTATTGCAATCGGCTTGTTCGCGTGAATGGCATGGTGACTTCGATGCCTTCTAGATGAGCTTCGATGTCGGGAAACCGTGCGATAAAGCTGCGGAACTCTTGTTCGGCCGACACCGTGCTGTCTTCAGGATAGACCCGGGGATCCAACATTAGGCCTACGCTGGCCTTCCGCGATTCTGATCGGTTGAAGTTGTCAAACGGAATCACCCACATCCACCCCCCTTCAAACATGTGGTGCAGGGTGCCTTCATGCCATTTCCTCCCTTGAGAAGGTGAGGCGTGGAGGTTGTCAAAAGGCTGCAGACCCTCGACATGAGCAAAAATTGCGCGGCTGTGCGTCTGGGCCTCTGGAGCCCCATCGCGGTAGCCCATTTTCTGAACCAGCCGCGACCCACGGCCTGATGCATCCACATAGTAATCGCTGCTGTAGTCGGCAGTTGGACTGGACACCACCACGCCCTCAGCCGTGATGTTCACGTCATTGATGGGGGTTTCCTCGACATAATCCGCACCATATTCGATCGCTGCATTGAGCAGGAACTGATCGACTTCTTCTCGGTAGAGGTGACTCTCGCTGTAAAAGGGCAAATGTGGCGGCACCAATTGATGCATGCGGTCATTGGACAAAGGCTGTCCTTCGGTATGGTGCGCAAAGCCAATGCTGTGCTTTAAACCGCAGCTCGGTGTAATGTGGTCTACAATCCTGTCGGCGTGGCTCAGGTGCCCGATTTCCGGAATGCCGAAGCGCTCACCAATGATAAATGGCCAGATGGCACTTTGGGGCAAGAGCGCCTCTCCCAGGGCAAACCGGGGGTGCTTCCCTCGCTCTATGATCAGCACTTTCAGGCCCTCTTTGGCCAAAATGCTGGCCATTGATGTTCCGTAAATTCCGGAACCCGCAATGATGACGTCGTAGTGAAGCTGAGAATTTGACATGGCAAGGTGTTGACCCTTACAATGTGGGAAGAATCCACAAATGGGCGATGACGAAAGTCATGAGCCACCATGAGAACCGTCAACTTCTCACGCTCTCAGCGCTTCACCAGCCGTGTCAATTGCTGGTTTTGGCCAGATATAAAACGCACCGCATAGACTCCCGGAGACCACTGCCCCGCATCCAACACAAAGGGGAGCATGACGTTTTGGGCAGAAAAAACCGTGCGTCCAGCAGCATCTGAAACCGTCAAATCGCCCACCCCCTGACCGGTAACGACGGTGGCACTAGACACTGGGTTGGGAGAGACCCCCAGATTCGGCATCTCCTCTTCGGGGAGGGGGTCCGCAACACTGAGGATTACCTCATCACCATCGGAAGGCCAGTTGAGCGCTTCGCTCACCAGCGTGCAACTTCCATCGGTGGCCGTGAGCATGTAAGTGCCTGGGGCGGATGGGACAAACACATTGTCTTCTCCCACCAACACCCCATCAAGGTACCATGCGAAGTCCAGTGGCTGCCCGCCCCCAGCAACCAGAGCTAAAAACCCGCTACCTGTGGATTGAATGGACAATTCAACCCCATCCAAACAAGGGCCGAAGATGGCAAAGAACTGATCGTCCTCTTCCAATGAAACCTCTACAAAGGGCTCATTGGCATCGACCCACCCCATGTCAATGTGGTAGTTGCTTTGCCATCCGAGAAACCCAAATCCTGTGCCCGGTATGGCTGCGATGCGAACCGGGCACTCACCGAAGTATTCGCCATCCCAACCTGAACCTAGGCCTTCCATTTCATTGACCGTAACCTCGCCGCCGAATGGAGGTGACCAGCTGACTGTCAATAGTTCTGGGTCACTGTAACCAAACTCATCCCGGACCTGGGTGCGCTCAGGAGTGGCCCTGATTTCATTGTGATTGCGCATGTGTTCTATGCGCTGTTGCCAATAGGACATCGAAGCCGGCGACTCCCACATTTCGATGTGGTGTACCATGGCCGGCGCCATGTTGGCTGCCGTCATGGACAGGCGTGCATCGAAGACATCTTCGCTAAAGGTGGTCTCCAAAAGATCACAGGTCCGGGTTGCAAAACGACATTGGTAATCGCCATCCGCCATCACCTTTTTAAAGAGGTCGGTAAAGCGGGACTGGTAAGGTGGATTGAGCGTCAAATTCAGGTAGTTATCGTAAGGACTGGTGCCCCAAGCTCCAAAGCAAGCGTCCGTATCATAAAGCATCGGACGCCACAAGCCATCCCCAGTATTGGCTCGGAAAAACTTGACATTGTTCTGGCCCCAAGGTGCTGCAATCCAATCGACATTTTGGCCATGGATTTCGAAGATGTGGTAGTCGATGTACGAGGCCACATCAAAATTCTGCTCAAACGCATCATGGAAAGACCCCGATCCGTCTGGAAGCTCCAACAATGGGTCGACCGTCGCCTCAAACGCACTGGGACCTCCATTGAGCGAGGCGAATGCACTGACAAGGTCCACTGCATTGTCATCCCAACCGAAGTTGTCTTCAACAAACTGCTCGTCTGCCTTTTCTCTGGCCCCGTATACGCCCCAATACTCCCCATTGAGGTACACCTCTACAGGCCGCCATCCCGAGGCCACAACATGGGTTTCCAGCGCCAACTCACCGTAAAAGGCATCCTGGAATTTGTTTTCCCAAGAGGCTTGCCCTCCGTTGCGGAGGTTCAGATTTCCGAATTTTTCGATCGAAGGCTTAGAGGCAAAAACAGTGTGTTGCAACGGCCCTGTATAGCGCTTTTTGAAGTCCAGCCTGAAGGACCGCTGTGCTTCAGCACGTGACCACCCCCCATGAATCTCGAGGTCTAGTCGCGCCTCGGCTACTGGACTTCCTGTGCCATCGAACCAGGTCAATCGGCTCTCACGAGACCAGGGCTGCCAGAAGTTGGACCCAAAGAAGGGATAGTCTTGCCCAGCATTGGGGCCAGAGACATAGATGCCGGTGTTCCAATCCCAGAGGTGATCGGGGTGGGTATATATGCTCACCTTTTCCAAGCCAGTGGAAGGTTCATCGAGGAAGTAAATGCGGTCCACCGTTTCGCTGGGTACCATCCCTTCTCCAAAAGCCTTGATGCTCAGAACAGATGTCTCCACTGGATTCCAAAAGCCTGTAAACACACTGGAGGAAGGGGTGGGCTCGGAACCGTCCACCGTGAAGCGCAGGGTCACAGGAGGCAAAGTCTGCCCGGGAGGCCCAGAAGGTTGTCCAGGGCTTGCCGTCACCGTAGATGCTGCGTACCAACCGGATGCCGGTTCAACCACGGGCGCAGGTGCCACATGTGAAAGACAGCTGGAAAGGTTGGCGCTGCCCGGGGATGGTGAAGTGAAAAAGCACCAATCAGAAGCCCCCTCTGCCCTTCCCATCGTCACACCAGCCCTCAACTCTGTGGGCAAGCTCGCGAGGTCCAGCAGGCTTCCGGAGGCGTTGGACAAAATCACAGGTTCTCCGGGCTTGAGCTTGAAATTCGTGTGGTATTCTGGGGCAGCAGGCTCCCACCAATCGGGAAGGATACCAAAGGGAACCGGTGTCGGCGCAGACCGAGCCAATGCCAGAAATGGGCGGGCAGTGAGGTCCGAAGAATTGGCGTTCTCGTTGTGAACCTGAACCGCCAGAACATTAGTACCCTCGACCAACCATTCGCGGGGATCGAAGGGGACGGACTCGGGAATACCCCCGGAGTACAACACCGCTTCATGCAGTCCATTAGAAGATGCATTGTGCGCCACCGACACGTCATTCATGGTCGAAGAACGCGACAACTCGCGCCCGTTGAGGAACGCGACATAACCATCGTCGTAATCCATCGCCAAATGGCCATGCACCAGCTCCTCGAGGTTGACGACATTAAAAGACCTGCGCATGAAGACGACACCGCCATTGATGACGGTGGCGTCGTCCCCATCGCCGTAACCAATGCTTCCAGGACCTGCCTGCCAAGCAGAATCATCAAAATTGAGCGTCCGCCAATCGGAGTCTAGCGCCTGGTTAGGCACCCAATAACGCCAGAGGTCTTCGTCGTCTGCTGGACACTCCCAATGGTCCACGGCACCGACATCCCTTCCAGAACACCACACCACCAACCTCTCTTGGGGAGCAAGATTGACATTGGGCAGGCTCCATTGGCTCCAATCTTGAGGGTCATCTGACAACCGAAGACTGCCCAATGCCTGAGTGCCTTCGCCAACATTGACCAACTCGATCCAATCCTCTCCTCGGCCCAACCCGTCTGTCAGGTCACCTACGGCATCGATTTCTGCGATTTGAATTTGAGCCAATGGTTGCCCTATCACAGCAAACGCCATCAGCAACACCAACCAACCATGCCGTCCGGGGCTTTGAGCGTTCTTCACGACAGTGAATTTAATTCCATCAGGGCCGCCAAAACAAGCCATCCAAGACCCCATTCTAAGATGTTATCTGTGATTTATGGGGTTAAATGTTGAACGAATGACTTCTACACTTAGATTCGCGGCTCATTTTATAAGTTTTACCCATGCAGGGCACAGTTAAATTCTTCAACGACGACAAGGGCTACGGCTTCATCACTCCCGATGACGGGTCCAAAGATGTCTTCGTTCACATCAAAGCAGTCACAGGCGATATCGCCGACGGCTCAGCAGTCAGTTTCGACATCAAAGAAGGTCCCAAGGGCCTCAATGCTGTCAACGTTCAGGTCCTCTGAGGCCTGTTAAGTCCCTGCGAATACCGCAAACACTGCCCACCTAGTGGGATTACGATACCGAAAAAGGCCGGCTTTATGCCGGCCTTTTTTATTTGAAAAGAAGAACAGTCCTTGCTAGGTTGCAGCATGCGCACCGTGATTTGGCTGGGCGGGTTTGCCTTCTTGAACCTCATGGCACTCGTGATTTTCATGGTGCCACACGAATTGATGCAGGCCTCCCATGTCGATGGGTTTATGCCCTACCTCTTGGTCCTGGCGATTGGCGGATACCTGGTGTTGCGGACCCAATTGCTCCGCTTCCGGCGCCCATGGAGCGCGTTCCTGATGAATTGGACCTTGGGGTTTCACCTGCTTTTCTGGGCTGAAATGATCATGGAAGCGGTCGTCTTTACGGTCTTGGACTTTCACAACACGGATGCCAACGACCCTTATTTCATCGCATTTTGGGTGCTCATTTTGATGTGGACTGTGGTGGGCGGGCCTTGGCTCTACCGCAGACAACGCCAGGCCTCTGCACAGCGGGCATAACCAAGCACCTTGTGACACTGGCGGACCCTTGAATTTCGCCCGTCCCTTGATGGTCTGGACGGCCATTTATGGCTACAAAAAAAGCGGACCTAAGCCCGCTTTTTTTTTACCGCGTGATTGCTCGGATCACATGTCATTCAGGGCCTGCATGGCCGCGGTCACGTCACCGAAAATCTGGGTGAGCCAAATTTTGCCGTCTGCGTCAAAATCCCAACTCTCGTAGTATTTGATGGTCACAGCCTTGCGCTCTGTAGAATCGGTGGCTGGAATCGCCGCCTCCCAGTCGAAATAAACGCGGACGGAACCGTCGGGCTCCTTCGTATCGGCATTGACGCCGGGCAACAATTGCACATCCTCGGTCACCAGGTCAAAGTCGTACTTGGCAAAAGCCACTTCCCAGCCACTGACCTTTTCCTCGAGGAAGGAGGGTTCTGTCTTGCCGAACGCAGAAGGCCGCCACTGGGCCGTATCCGCGAAGTGGGACCGGACGGCAGCAATGTCTTCATTGTCGAAATCGCGAATGAGGGCCATTGCGGTCTCGGAGTTTTTTTCGAAGATGGCGTCCGCTTGAGAGGATCCGCCTTCGGCGGGCGGTGTGCAAGCCACCAGCAAGAGGGCAGGCAGAAGGAAAGCAAAATGTTTCATGGGTTGTGTTGATTTGGGTTGACTTATGGGGTTTGTAAATTGAAATTCAAGAGGTTACGGCTGGGTAAATCTGTGGACTTCGGAGGCATCCGAGGACGCGACGAGCACGATCAGTAGGCCAGGTCCGAACCGGGGCAATGTCATCTCCCCTTCGAGGCCACCCGACCACAAGGTCCTGCCAGATGCATCGAGGATGGAGCACCGCACAGGCTGTGAAGCACAGAGGATCTGCTGCCCCTGCTGGTGCATCACCTGGACAAGGCCCGGGCTAGAAGGCACAGCAGAAATCCCATTCACTTGGGGTTCAGAGATGCGCATGACCCCTACTTCTGTGTCGCCACCGGCATCGGTATCGTTGAACAGGACATAACCGCCATCTACCAGACAACCGTATTCTGTGGCCGTGTTCACCCCATCTTGGCAGAAGACGGCACTGTTCAGAATGTCACCGTTGCCATCCACCTTGAGCGCCCATCCGTTCCAAACATCTGAGGACTCATAGGGAGGAAGCTGCTCGCTGTAACCGCTCTCATCCCCTGTCCCCCCAAAAAGGTAAATCCCTGAGGCATCTGCTTTTACTCCGTACAACTCATTGCGGATGTGTGAGAGGCTGTATCCACGAGGGTTTGCATAGTGGCCGATCCACTCCACTTGACCATCGAAGTTGGCCTTGATGCAGCTGAAGTCGAAGGGATCTCCAGCGCCAGGACGCCCTCTGTGACCGCCGTAATAGAGGTGGCTGCCATCGGTGGCCAAATCATAAGGAATGACATCGCCTGTGCCGGAGAGGCTTTCTTGCCACAGCAGGCTACCGTCCATTCCCATAGCGGAGATGCCCAGGTCTTCGTCCCATTCGGCAGTGGCGGCATACATCATTCCACCGGCTTCAGCAACCGCCAGGACATACTCAGAGCCGGGCACATTTTCGGACCACACCAGGGCTCCGTCGATAGGGTCGATCTTGACCACATTGCCCGCTCCTCCGTACACAACGAAGATGGTCCCCGCCTCATCTCCACCCACAAAACCGGCGCCGTAGAGGTAGCCATCGGCCCCCTCTACCGCCATTCGGATGCCATCGTAGCTCCCCACTCCCCCAGGCGCGTCATAAGTCTGGGACCACACGATGCTGCCATCTCCCCCGTCCAGTCGGGCCATCCAGCGTTCTTGGCTGCTGCCCGATCCTCCGGTCACGATATAATCCGGTCCATCTGGCGCCTCGTACACCGCAATTCCAAAACCTGCAGTACCCTCGATCGTGCGGGTCCACATCAGCGCTCCGGTTTCTCCATTGACCCGGTGCACCCGGCTCATGTCATCGGGCATAAATACCAAACCGATGTGCCCCTCGCTGTCGGCCACACCGCGGTTCACCTTGCCTGCGGGGCCTTGCGTAAAGGTGCTTTCCCACACCACATCCGCATTGTAGCTGGACGATTCTGGCACGACCTGGGCCACGGCCAAGCAGGGAAACAAAACCAAGGGCAGCGTCCATCTCATGGCCCGAAGGTAACCGCCCACACGGCTTGTAGGAAAACTCTTACCATGAGCTTCTCATCACATGTTCCAAATCAGGAACTTGGGTCAAAATCAAACCGCGGCGCCCTGCGTCACAAACCCTTACTGATGGAGAATGAAATGCTCATTCCGGTCATCTTGGCTGGAACCTTTACGGCACTGTCCGTTTTTGGCGTTGTACGACGCAACCCCCTCTTGGTGAGACTCGGATACTTCCTTTTTGGAGGCATGATCGTCACCTTCAATTTGATGGGCTACATGGCCGGAGAGGTCATGTACGAAGGAGGCCTGGTCGAGATCATGTCGATTGGCATCTTCTTGTGTCAAACCATCATCATGTACCCTGTAGTGCCGAGTGATGTCAACTTCAATGACACCGCGATCAAGACCATGGCATTGAGGATCACCACCACCATCTTCATCATCAACGCGACTTCTGTGTGGCTTGTGCTCTCCATGCCTGCATTCCCGCAACTGCTCGGCTTGTTTCACGGCATCCTGGCCGTCATCATGTTGATGCGCATCGCGATGGTGGCCTCTGGCCAAAACCCGCCCACCAACAAATAATCCACCATGTCACTTTCTATGGTATTCCGCGCATCCGCGGCGGTTCTCATTGTCAATGGGCTCATGGCCCTTTTCATGACCGACTCGTTCATGGCCATGGCCGAATTTGATGTCACCACAGACATGCACACCTTGGGTCAATTTATGGGGGTCACCTTTCTCATCTTCGGCATGATTGCTTGGAAGACGGTGGACCTTGCGGGTGACAACCTCGCCGCCTTTGGCAAGGTTTACGCCTTGGCCGAATTCATGTGGGTTGCCATCATCGGCTACCATGTTGCAACCGGAGTGACGGGCGGAGCCACTGCTTTGGGCAACTTGGCGATCAGCAGCTTATTTGCCCTCCTTTTCTTCCTGAAAAGCCGCGGCCAATAGCGACACATATGCCTGAAAAGAAAGGGTGGCTTCGGCCGCCCTTTTTTGGTTTACACAAGTTCGTCGACCACGTGCTGGGCTGCGAGCCAACCGGTCTGCACGGCACCTTCCATGTACCCCCAATAGTCGCCACTGAACGCTTCTCCAATGAACCCGAGGTTGCGAACGAAAGCGACTTGCCGCTCTTCCTCATCTCCTTCAAAGTACAGGTGGTCCATCGCTGCCGTGTATTGGCCGCGGTTGAAGCAACTGTAACTGCCCCCATAACCCGATTCCTGAGCCCAGTTGATGGCCCAAGCTGTTCCATTGCGCGCACTGGACAGCCCGGGGAACAATGGCGCTGTTTGCGAGGTGAAGGTGTTGGCCATGGCTTCTGCAGCATTTGGATCGGTCGCTGCTGCCGCCGCCCCGCCCAGCAAAAAGGTCAATGACCCGTCACCCTGTTGTAGCGGGTTGCTGTCCCAGCAGGTCTGCAAACCGGCATTGGAAAGGACTTCTCCATCGCAGCCAGCATCCCGCCAAGGCGTGCCATTGAATCCGGCCACGATTTTGGCGTGCACGCCCATGCCAGCCGCCTCAATGAAAGTCTCCAGGCTTGTGGGCAGGTCCACCCCTTGGAACTGCACTTGCCTCAGCGCCAGCAGGGGCAAGCCCAGCAATACGATGTCCACCTCAACGGCATCCATGCCATCGAACTCCAGCACAAAGCCTCGGCCTTGACGGCGGACCACCGCAAGCCGCGCGCCGGTCACAAGTTGCCCACCTGTTGTGCCGCCCAAGGCGGCGACCATTGGCTCCACCAAAGATTGGGTTCCCCCGCTCAGCTTGTAGCGCTCCACACCGTCAGAAGCGGCCGTGCCATCGTGAACCTGCGGCAGGTCCTCCACAAAGTGCAAGGCTGAAATCTGGGCGGCAGGCTGTCCAAACTCCGTCAACATGGCCATTTCGAGCACCGCCCTAAAAACACCGGAAACGCCCAGGGAATCCCAGTATTCTGTGCAAGTCAGTGCATCCAATACCGGCGCCTTGGCGTCGTAATCCGCTTCCAGCCCTGCGGCATCGGACAAGAAGATGGGCAGATAAGGCGCCGTCAATTCCACAAGCTGATCCATGTCCAACTCCTCGCCATCAAAGAGGTAGCGCAGGCCATCAAGTTCAGAAGTTTCCAAATCGTCCAGGCCAAGCCCGAAACGATCAACCAGGCTGAGCATCCATCCGTGCCCTTGGTCGATAAATTCTCCCCCCGCCTCAAAGGTCTTGCCTCCGGGAAGGACACCTTCCACAGTCTTGGCACGTCCCCCAAACCGATCCGAAGCTTCGTAGAGCACAGGGGACATTCCTTTATCCTGCAGGCGCAATGCGGCGGTCAAACCGGCTAGCCCGCCCCCTACAACCGCTGCGGTCGTGTTGGCCAATCTGCGCTCCTTGCTGCACCCTGCACTGGCCACCAACGGCAGCGCTGCCAGCGCGCCCATGGCCTTCAGCGCATCGCGCCGTGGCATCCCAGACAACCGGGCAGTGCGCTCCCAATGTTGGGCCCATTGCTCCGTTTTCTCGACGTCCCCTTCACGGCCCGTGAGGGCCGCTGCACGGGCCAAAGCCCGGTGGACCCAACGCATATGCTTGCTCTTTGGCACCCCTCAAGGTAGGTGCTCCCCCACTTTCTCCAAGCGCGGCCAGCCAGCGCCTACTTCTTCTTGCGGCGGTTATAGATGACCAGAATGGGCAACAACAGCGCCATGACCGCGAAAATCATCATTGAATTCATACCGGTAAGATCTTGAGCCGCCTCCATTCAATGTCTGAATCTGGGCTGCAGTAATCCAATTCAAGGCGGGGAAAACAAAAAGACCTCCCGAAGGAGGTCTTTTGTGTCGGGATAGCAGGACTCGAACCTGCGGTCTCCTGCTCCCAAAGCAGGCGCCTTACCAACTGGGCCATATCCCGAGCGGGCGGCGAAGATACGGCAACCTTTGAAGATTGCCTATCAGCTCGCCTGCTTATTGTAATCACGCAGCAACCACGTCACCTCAGCGTCGTCGGGAGACAGAATCTCCAAGGAGATGTCGTGCTCTGCAGCACGGGACTGGAAGTCCTCAATGACCTCTCGCACATCCGCGTCCATGCGGAGCGTGGTCGAAGCGTCGAGTACGACGTGACCTCCTGGCTTGACCCGGATCAACGCCTGGCGCAGCCCCGCTTTGTGAAGGAAAGTCATGTCCTCGCTGAGGTCGAAATGGTACACCCCGCCGGCACCCTCACCTTCCTCGTAACGGTATCCCACAAAAGGATGCTGGTAGTGGTCGAGCAGGATGCTCAGGATGGCCACGACCAGTCCGATGCCGATGCCGACCAGCAAATCCGTGAAGTAAATCGCGAGGATGGTGACCACAAATGGTACGAATTGGCGAAGGCCCTTGGCGTACATCTTCTTAAAGTTGGCAGGCTTGGCGAGCTTGTAGCCCACCACAAAGAGCACAGCGGCGAGGCTGGCGAGTGGAATCAGGTTGAGCACCTGTGGAACCAGCAAGAACAAGATGAGCAACCACGCACCGTGAAGGATGGCGCTCATCTTGGTGGCATTGCCCGTCTGGATGTTGGCTGAGGAGCGGACGATGACCTGCGTGATGGGCAAGCCGCCGATGAGACCGCTGACGGTGTTGCCTATGCCCTGTGCGATGAGCTCGCGGTTGGTCGGTGTGATGCGCTTTTCGGGGTCGATCTTGTCGGTGGCCTCCACGCAAAGCAGCGTCTCCAAGCTGGCGACGATGGCAATGGTGACACCGAGGGTCCAGACCGCTCCGTTGCCGATGGCACTGAAATCGGGCAAGGTGATCAGCGAACCCCACTCTTCGGGTTGAAGAACGGGAAGCTGCACCAGCTGAGCCGCCGAGAGGCCGCCGTCTCCGCGGGTGGCGAGGTGGATGCCGACACCAGCCAACACTGCAGCGAGAGAGCCCGGCAGAATCTTGGTGAAGGCCTGGTTCTTCATGAAGGGACGGTCCCAGAGGATGACAATGCCCAGACCGGTCGCCGCGATCAACATGGCGGTCGGTGTGATGTGGCTGAGGCCGTCGATGAAGCCATCGACCCCTTCGACGCCAGCGTAACCGAAGGCGTGGGGCACTTGCTTCAAAAAGATGATGATGCCGATGGCAGCCAGCATGCCTTGGATAACGCTGGAGGGGAAATACAATCCGATAACACCGGCTTTGAGCGCGCCCAGTGCGAGCTGAACGAGGCCGCCGATCACCACGGCCATCAAGAACACTTCATAGGAAGGCAGGCTGTTGATGCCGTTGAGGACGATCACGGCGAGGCCCGCAGCGGGACCCGACACACCGACCGCACTGCCGGAGATGGGGGCGACCACAAGGCCGCCAAGGATGCCGGCGATCAGGCCGGCCAAGGGGGGCGCACCGGATGCCAGGGCGATGCCGAGGCAAAGGGGCAGTGCGACAAGAAATACAACGAGGGAGGCAGGAAGGTCCTGCTTCAGGTGCTTAAACATGGGGGGTGGGTTGGAAAAGGAAAGGCAACAGGACGTCCCTGTCGCCGAACGTGGGGCTTTCGCCTCAGGTCACACCCATTCCGGAGGTTCCCAAATCTTGGCAGCCACCATGGAATCCCACACGTTGGGAGGTGGCAGCTCTTGCATTCTCTGACGTTCGGCTGCCAATCGAAGGCGTTCACCATTCAGAAATGCTACGTTTTCGGACGTTTTGTCCTTGTTCTCCTCTGGCCCTTCTCGCTCCTCCTCCTGCCCTTCTTCAGACTCTTCGGAATCGAAATCAAAAGCCAAGTTGAAAGTCTCACCCTGGAGAGCACCGGCGGCTTCAACGGCTTCAAAAGCCAAAAACCCCGCCAGCAGGAGTCCAAAGAACATGGTGGCGGTATGTCGCAGGCGCATCATTGCTGTTACAAAGGAACTTCATTTCTTCATGATTGTTCACGTCTTGCAGCCTCCTTTCACGACATTTTGCAAACCCGTTTTCCCCTCACCCCATGGCCACACCTTCTCTGCTTCGCATTGTGCCCGCCCACAATGAACCTATCGGTGAATTGCTGACCCAGCGCGCTTTCCCTACACACGCATTGTCGGACTTGAATCCGTTTCTCTTTTTGAACCACCACGGACCACAGGTCTACCCACCTCACAATGCTGGCCTGCCCTTTGGGCCGCACCCCCACAAAGGTTTTGAAACACTCACATTCATTGAAGAAGGCCTCCTTGCCCACCGCGATTCAACCGGTGGTTCGCACGTATCTGGACCTGGTGGAGCGCAGTGGATGACGGCGGGAAGCGGCATTGTTCACGCCGAAGTTTCGCCCGACGCCTTTTTGCGCGATGGAGGTCCAACCCACCTGCTGCAACTGTGGATGAACCTGCCGGCCTCGCTTAAAGGGGTCTCCCCCGCTTACCGTTCCGTGGAACCCCAAGACCTCGCCAATCTGAGCGGCGCGGATTGGTCGTGGGACATCATCAGCGGAAAAGCAGAGCACCGAGAGGGCAGCGTCCAAGGCCCTTTGACCTCGTTGACTGGACTGTTTACTTCTCGCGTTCACCTTACTGCTGGCGCACAATTCACCTGTGACATTCCCCAAGGACGCACGCTACTGCTGTATACCGTTCAAGGCACCGTGCGCTGCGGTTCAGCGGAATTGAGGCCTTTTGTTACTCCCGTGTTTGATCGGTCTGGGGGGCCGTTGACACTGGATGCCCTTGAAGACGCTACAGTCATTCTCTGTCACGGAGACCCCATCGACGAGCCTGTGGTCTCGTACGGGCCTTTTGTGATGAACACAGAGGAGGAAATCCGTACGGCGTATTCGGAGTATCGGGCAGGTCAATACGGCACTGTGGATTGACCTGGCTTGCGGCATTGGATCAACGAATGACCGTCACCTGACCGGTCCATCGGCGAGGGAGCCCCAGCTGGGTGTCGATGGTGATGACCCAGTTGAACACCTCATTGCCGGCAAAGTGGCTACCTGAAGCATATGCCCCCATCCAGCCTTGCTCTGGATCTTCTGTGAGGAACACCAAGTCTCCCCAACGGTTGTACACCTCGAGCCTGTAATCCTCGACCTGTTCTAGGGGTGAAACCGAAGGCAAGAAGAGGTCATTGACCCCATCATTGTCAGGTGTAAAACCTGAGGGCACATAGACCTGTACCTCCCCGATCACCTCTACTTCACGGCAGGTTTCATCGGCGCATCCAAACGGCGACGTCGCGGTCAAACAGACCTCGTAAATGTCGCCGAAATACGGAGCGAAAGTGTACCCCACAAAGGCGCCGGTACCCGCAGGTGTGCCATTGACCGACCAGTCCAATGCAACAGATGGCGATGGGCCCTCTGCCGTCAGTTCAACCTCACGCTGCCGGGTGGTGGGCTGCTCCGGATACATACTGAAGGTCGCTTGTGGAACCTCGAGCCCCACGACTGAAGCCACCGCTGTTGATGTGCACTGTAAATCGACATCTCCGGCGGTGACCGTGCAGCTCACTGGCCACGCACCTTCACCCACTTCTTCCGACCAGCCCTGTGACTGCGATTGCCCTCCCGCCCATGTCCACAATGTGGAAAGGACCGCCCCTGAATATCCAGTGGCGTAGACCTGCAATTCTGGGGAGAACGGGGCACAATCCATCACCACAGTGTCAGACAACATCACTTCAGGCAAGGGGTCAATCCGAACGTTGAAGGACACCGTATCTGAGCATCCTGCTCCGTTGGTGACGGTCAAGGTAGAAGCGATGTTGCCCACAGCATCATCCGGCAATTGCCACTCCGGCCCGACAGCACTCCCGATGTCCGAGAACCACTGACACGTCCATTCCCCCCCACCATTGTTGGCCTCATGCACCACTGCCGATTCCCCCTCGCACCACAATGTGTCGGACGATACAGCAGCTTGAGGTGCAGCCAAAACATCCACGGGTGACACCTGCATGGCCGTGCACACTGCCCCTGTCAAATACGACTGACTTGCAACCAGTTGTACACTCTGAACTCCTGCATTGGTAGACACTTCAATTGGCAACATATTATCGGTCAGACTGATCTCGCCTCCTTCCCAAGTCCACGTGTACCCCACTTCGGCCCCCAATTCAGCCTCAGTCCACTGTACTTCAATGGGTTGCCCTTGGCAAACGGCATCCATTGAGAAATCGACCACAGGCAGCGGATGCACCTCGACCATGGTGGCCAACGTGTCGGCGCACCCATGGAGGGTGTTGACCACCAGCTCTAGGTTGTTGAGTCCTGTCGAAGGCACACCAAAAGAGACCACGTCACCACTGTCCAAAATGGTTCCCGATGCCGCCTCCCAATACCATGATGACAGGAGCACTTCATTGTTTGCCACAGCACTGCTGCTCGAAAACACGGCAGCGTCTCCCTCGCACAAGCCACCGGTGGCGTCCCAATCCGCTTCGGGCGTGGGCCAGACATCAGCGGTCACCATGTGACTGTCGGTACAAACGTGGCCGGAAGCAAACGTCGTGGACAGAGACAGTCCCAGCATCTGCGGTCCGTAAACTGCGGAAACCATGGGGCTCAAAACGCCATTGGATACCGTTGTCGCATTGCCATTCCATGTCCATGCAGCCAAGCTGCTGCTGAACCCTGTTTCATCGGTCATCTCAACGGCCATGGGCTCCCCTTCGCACACATTGGCCGCTGTAAATTCTGCCACAGGTGAAGGATGGGCCGTAACCACTCCCATGAGCTGGGCCGTGCAGCCACCGCTGCCTTCTACAGCAAGGGTCGCATTATAGACACCCGGCACGGGCATTCCAGCATCCAGGTCCGCTCCTACTGTTTCTGTTGATGCGCCGAGATGCGACCATGTCCAAGTCGAAGTGAGCGGAACCGAAGTGATCACCTGTGATGTAGACGAAATGGTCAACGGCCATCCGCTGCACACCTCTGCAGGCAGGTCCCAAACCACCTCGGGCATGGCATGAATTTGGACTTGCTCCATTGTCTCGCTCACGCAAGCTGTGCCGCCTTCGGAGAGCGTTACTTGGAGCGTCACCAACTGCATGCCGGGTGTCGAAGTCAGTGATGCAGGCAACGCACCTGCGACCGACTCGATGGGCACTCCATTCCAAGTCCAAGTGGTGTCGATCTGTCCCCCCTCCGTGGGCGCAGTGCCCAGAGTCAATGGAACAGGGTCGCCCGCGCAGGCGACAAGAGGAAGCTCAAAATCTGCTTCAGGAGTACTCAATACCTCCACCACTGCTGCGGTATCTGCAGAACACCCGCCGGGCCCAGAGACTTCGAGGGAAACGGAATACAGCCCAGCAGAGGTGGCCACAAAATCCAGAACTTCAGGCACCTCGCCTTCCTCAATGGCGGCAGAATCCGCAGCCCACTCAA
>Ga0206125_10000977_pt1 | contig 35667 bp, 47 predicted proteins | sample Helgoland_Spring_4_FD_148598 | JGI IMG/M metagenome (GOLD analysis project Ga0206125, IMG submission 148598) | Pelagic subsurface seawater microbial communities from Kabeltonne, Helgoland, North Sea - Helgoland_Spring_Bloom_20160331_1 | ecosystem: Environmental > Aquatic > Marine > Epipelagic ... | reverse complement strand
GGTCAAGAAGGTTGGGAAATGGTTTCTCAGAATGGACCAAATTCGATTTATCTAAAACGCAAAGTATAAAAATAGGCCTTATTCTTTAATACATTCCTAGCTTTATTTTGGGCTAGATCATTTCATTCGTTTTTATAATCTTCCTCAAGAATCCCTTGTTCTTTTAAGGTCTTTATTAGTTTTCCTAAACGAACAAAAGCAACCAATCCAAGCATACCAAATACAAATCCCACTGTTGCTAATCCTTCCATAATATATCCTTAAAAGTATTGACCACTATGGTAACTTAAATAGGTCCTCTACAGCACATTCAAGAATTTTTGATATTTTTAAAGCTAATACTGTTGATGGAACATAGATTCCATTCTCAATGGCGTTAATACTTTTCCTTGATACCTCGGCACTTTCTGATAAAGCTTGCTGAGTTAGCCCCTTTTCCATTCGTAGCTTGGCAAGCTCATTCAGAAGGTTCTTATGATGTTTACCCATTTTTATGTTCTTTATAGTCACCCAAAGAGAACCAAACAATCAAAATACCAAATATCAGCCACGCGAAGGAAGCAATTTGATAAATCATTCTATTGGCACTTTGTAAATCCCAGTTTGACCAGTCTTGAATTGAAAAAAGAATAAAAATTCCTATGCCGTTTAGCGCATAGCCAATAGCTCCAATCTTGTAGTACCTGAGTGCTGTATATTCATCATAAAGAGCATTATTTTTCTTTGTATCACCAAAGTAATATGAGGCAGTCAGGATTCCGGAGGTAATAAAAATTAAAACACCAGGAATAAACATTGCATTACCCTTGATTGGCCAGTCCAAGTCAGCCCCCATTAATTCTAGAAATAGATATGCCCCAAAGAAAATTTGTACTGCCCCACAAACAAATAAGTATAAAAACCTGCTTAAGTAAGTCACTTCTATCTCTCTTCAAATTTTTCAACTGCCTTATCTATTTCAGAACCAGCATTAGGATATATGTATCCAGCCACAAAAGAACCAATTCCAATGGTACCTACTAATACACCAACTCCTCTTAAGATGTCGATGCCATTAGATAACGACCCAAATAGAAACAATCCCAGACCTACAAAAAAAACAATTACTCCGTTTCTTCTATAATCCGTTGGCTTTTTCTTTTCTTTAAAATTTTCCAATAAATCTTCAATATCAGACGGATCTTCTAGGTTTTTTGAAATTTCTACCATAGCTGCATATTTATCTTTATCATTTTTTGTAGCGAAATAAAAAATAACCCATACAAGAAATACGGGCATTAATATTGCTACCCATCCAGTTCCAACAGCAATCAATCCAGTTACTTCTTCCATAAAATCTCCTTAAAATATTTAATTTATCTAAAAATGTAACGCAAACTTATCATTTTTTAAATGGGAAGTAAAGGTTACATATTAAAAATGTTTTTTATTTTCTTATAAACACGTAAGATGAGAATATGAATGTCCTTTTAATTATTTATTTAAAGGAAGTTAATAATTGTTAATTTCAATAAATCGAAACAAGCTTTATAAAAAAAGCATCTTCGTAATCATAGTATTAATTTCTGCTCTTTTGCTTATTCCGCCGATGATAGATAGAAACATGAATCCTGTTTCTGATCATGCTCCTTATGAAGTTTCTGATAGTGCTAAAGCATTACACAATACGTTAATAATTGGTGACTGGCATGCCGATAGCGCACTTTGGAACAGAGACCTAAAAAAAATATATGACTATGGGCATGTAGATATACCTAGAATGCAAAAAGGCAATGTAGCACTTCAAATGTTTACTACTGTAACCAAGTCTCCTTCTGGTCAAAATTATGAAAGCAATAAAACCAGCACAAACGACAATATAACTGCTTTGGCAATAGCTCAAAGATGGCCTATCAAGACTTGGACAAGTTTATTTGAGAGAGCTATGTTCCAAGCAGACAAAATCAAAAATCTTGAGCTAGATAATCCTGAGAATTTTATGCTTATAGAATCACAGCAAGACCTGGGAATCTTTTTACTTAAAAGAAGTAGCAACTCAACATTAGTAGGTGGTCTTTTGGGCACAGAAGGATCGCATGCCCTAGATGGAAATTTAAAAAATATAAAACGCCTATATAGAAATGGTTTCCGCATGATGAGCCTCCAACATTTTTTTGATAATAAATTAGGCGGCTCCCTTCATGGGACAAGCGGAGATGGCTTAACTGAATTTGGTATAGAGGCAATCAATGAAATGATGAGATTAAATATCATTATCGATGTATCTCATTCTTCTGAAAATGTTGTAAAAGATGTCTTAGATATTTCAACACAGCCTCTTGTTATAAGTCACACAGGCTTTAATGGACATTGTGAATCACCTAGAAATATTAGTGATAGCCTCATGGTTGAAATAGCAAAAAAGGGTGGGCTTATTGCAGTAGGTTTTTGGGATGCCGCTGTATGTGACAACACACCGAGGTCAGTAGCTGAAGCTATTAAATTTGGCATAGGTCTTATTGGAGCAGATCATGTTTCTCTAGGATCAGATTTCGATGGGACCATAACACCTGGATTTGATATTTCTGAACTTGAAGCAATCACCCATGAGCTATTAGAGCTTGGTTTAAGTGAAACTGAAATTCGAAAAGTAATGGGTGGGAATATGCTCTCTTTTCTTCAAGATAATCTCCCAATCACTTAGACTATTTCACTATTTAATTATTCAGGTTAGAGTAGTCTAAGTTTCAAAACTATATAGGGGAAAATCATGATTAATTTAATTGCATGGACGGCTTGTCTATATTTGGTTCAGTTAATGCTTCCAAATTTCTTAAAATCAGGAAGTAATAATTCTAAAAGGGCTAGAAAAGCATTCAGAAACCTAGGCGAATCACTACCTATTTTTTTAACAGTAGCTATTTTATCAATAGTCCTTAGCGCTGAAGCAAATACAGCATTGGCAATGTACTGGCTTATAGCTAGAGTATTATTTTTAGTGATTTATGTATCAGGTGTTGGTAAGAAGAATAAAGAATCTGAAGGAGAGGGTAATGAGCCTCAGCCAATTCGATCTGTTGTATGGATAGCTTCAGTAGTAATATTAATTCTCATGTTAAAGAACCTCCTATAAAAAATAGCGTTCATAAATATAACCAGGAAAACAAATGAAATATAGAAAATTAGGTAAATCAGGATTGAAATTATCAGAATTATCTTTTGGCTCATGGGTAACTTTTAACAAACAAGTAGATTCAAAACTTGCAGAACAAATGTTTGGGACATGCTTGGATGCCGGAGTAAATTTTTTTGATAATGCCGAGGGATATGAAAGAGGAATGTCTGAGGTTGTTATGGGCCAAGCCCTTAAAAGCTTAGATAAATCAAGAGACTCATATTGTGTATCATCAAAAGTTTTTTTTGGTTCTCATGACAACCCAACGCCAACGCAGATGGGATTAAGCAGAAAGCATGTTACCGAGGCATGCCATCAAGCTCTTCAAAGACTTCAAGTTGATTATTTAGATTTATATTTTTGTCATAGAGCAGACCCAGAAACACCTATTGGAGAAACGGTATGGGCAATGCATAACCTAATAACTCAAGGAAAAATACTGTATTGGGGAACTTCAGAATGGACCGCTCAGGAAATAGATAAGGCCTATAAATTTGCAGCTGAGAATAATTTGACACCACCCACCATGGAACAGCCCCAATACAATTTATTAGACAGAAAAAGATTCGAAGTCGAATACGATCCTATATTCAAAGAGCATATGATGGGTACAACAACATGGTCTCCTTTGGCATCAGGCGCTCTGACTGGAAAATACTTAAAAGGAATACCGGATGGCTCTAGAGCATCGTTAGAAGGTTACGAGTGGCTGAAAAAAGGCATGATCGATTCAGATAGGGGGCAGGACAGAATGAAAAGAGTTGCCTCATATATAAAGATAGCCGAAGACTATAATCTTAGCCCTTCGAAACTGGCTATCGCATGGTGTTTGTTAAATCAGAATGTGTCGACTGTCATATTGGGAGCTTCGAATATTGAACAGCTTAAAGATAATCTTAGCTCTTTGGATTGCCTAGAGGCACTGGAAGATAAAAATCTTGTTAAGAGTTTGGGAGATATCGGTTTATAAATGATTGAAACCCTAGACCATCTAATTATTGCTGTTAAGGACTTAGATGAAGCTGAAAAGAACTATACCAAGATCTTTGGCGAGCCTCCGGTATGGAGAGGTGAGCACAAAGAGCTAGGTACCAGCAATTCGTTATTTAACTTCAACAATACTTATTTTGAGCTTTTGGCTGCAACTGGAGATGGGCTCGGGGCAGCGCTTGTTAATTACTATTTAGAAGAAAGTGGAGAAGGCCTTATTGGAGTAGTCTTTGGCACTAATAACATTCATAACGCCTCAAGCCTTATCCAAGAAAAAGGATTTACAGTAAATGAATATACAGAAGGCGAAGGAATCAACTCTAAGGATAATCAAGTAAGGAAATGGAAGAACCTTTTCTTGCCCCCAGAGCTAACAAGGGGATTATTTTCTTTTATTATTGAACATACAGAAGGCAGCCTACCACTCCAAGAAACCTTCAAACCCACTTCAATTAAAAAGCTTGATCATCTTGTAATAAATACAAATGATGCAGATGGATTCATCAAGGTTTATAAAGATGTTTTTGGAATTAGGCTGGCTTTAGACAAAGTTATAGAGCACTGGAAAAGTAGGATGTTATTTTTTAGATTGAATAAAACAACTATTGAAGTAATAGAAAAAAAAGACGAAAAAGAGCCCAATGATAGGCTTTGGGGTTTGGCATGGGAAGTTGATGATATAAAGGAAACTCATAACAGACTTGTGTCTGAAGGTATTGATGTAACTCCAGTCAAAGAAGGTATAAAAGAAAACACTCTTGTAGCAACTGTTAATTCTCATGCTTGCAATGTCCCGACTTTAATTATTGAGCACCTTAAATAAAAATAATTAGATTCAAGCCCTAGACACGTAACTTATAGTATTATCAATCTATGAATATAAAAAAAATAACATCGCTTTTCTTACTTTTTTTCTTTATCCCAACAGTTTCTTCTCATGATCTAGAAGGGGCTATAAACAGTAAAGAAAGGACTCCAAAATATGTAGCAAGGGATGCTGAAAGGCATCCATATGAGACACTAAGTTTTTTCAGCATTAAGCCAAATATGAAAGTTGTAGAGTTATCTCCTGGAGGTGGTTGGTATACCGAAATTCTTGCTAACTATATTCACAAGCCTGGAGGGTTGATAGCGGCTCACTTTGATCCTAATTCAGATAGAGCATACTTCAAAAGAAGCAGAGCAAGTTTTGAGAAAAAGATGAAAGAAAATGACATGTTCAAAGATGTGGAAATTGTTAATCTATTTTCAAATCTATCTGAGCCCGATAGCGTAGATGCTGTTTTAACTTTTAGAAATCTTCATAACTGGCTGGGACCAGATATGGATAGAATCTTTTCAAATAGTTTCAAGGCTCTCAAGCCAGGTGGACTATTTGGAGTGGTTGAGCATAGAGCAAAACCAGGCTCATCAATGGAGACTATGAAGAAGAGTGGTTATGTTACTGAACAGCATGCAATAAAAATAGCTAGGAAACATGGCTTTGAGTTGGTTTCAAAATCTGAAATTAATGCTAACCCAAAGGATTCAACAGACCATCCCAAGGGTGTATGGACTTTGCCACCAAACTTTAGATTAAAAGATATAGACAAAGACAAATATGAGGCTATAGGCGAAAGTGACAGAATGACACTATTATTTAGAAAACCTTTAGCTGCCTAGATGCAATCAAGCCAACATGGCAGATGCCAATGCGAAAAGATATCTTATTCCTTTGATCAATCCAAAATAATTTCAGCACATCACTGTCATTGTAGAGACTGTCAAAGAGCTACTGGATCTGGCAAGGCCACAATAATCATTGTTCCAAAAAAACATGTAAATCTTCATGGGGAATTAAAATACTTTGAAGTTAAGGGTTCTAAAGGGTCACATATTAGGAGGGGGTTTTGTGAAAATTGTGGTTCCGGCATTCTCAGCTATGCAAAAGAGATTCCACATATTTTTTATATAAAGGCCGGAACGCTAAATGACTCAAGTTGGCTGAAAATAGATTCTAATTTTTTCACAGAATCTGCCCAGGAATGGAATAAGCCATCAGATGCTCCTAAAAGTTTTCAAGCTAATCCAAGCCTAGGATCTAATATTAAAACTTTATTCAAGTCTTTTAAATAACTTTAAATACTCGTTATTTTTACATCCCCGGAATTAACTAGGTCATCAATAGCCTCTTCAGACCATCCAATTTCTTTTAATATTGTTTTGCTGTGTTCTCCAAGAAGAGGGCTTGCCTCAGCCTGAGAGGTAGATTTGCCTTCAAATAATACAGGAGGAGTCGGAGCAGTAAGCTTGCCCATAGCCTTTGTTACATAAGTTTCAAGCGCTCCGATTGCTTTTATTTGCTCACTGTTTTCAAGATCATCACGTTTCAAACATGGAGAACAAGGAACATCGGCTGCTACAAGAATTTCTAATGCCTTCTCAACACCAATATCAACTCGTGGATTTTTTAATACTTCTACCACTTGCTTCATATTAGTCATTCGCGAACCAATAGACGCATATAAAGGAGTGCCGATTAACTCAGGATATCCAACCATTGGCAGAAGAGCTTCCCAGTGACTATCAGCTAATGGAGCAACAGCAACACCTCCATCCGAATAATTTATAGTTTGGAAATAATCTGACCCAGGCGACATCTCAAACTTATCGTCATCTTTTAATGTTCTATGCATCATTCCATCGGGCCACATAAAAGAAATGCATGCATGAAGCATGGATATGTCTATATGTTGACCTTCGTTGGTTGTTGCTCTTGCCAATAGAGCTGCTGTAGCAGCTTGGCAAACTGTGTATGCAGTAACCTTGTCACATATAAAGGTTCTAATATGGTCAAAAGAATCTTCTTCTGAAGACTGTAGATCCGTAAAACCTGTCAATCCTTGGATTACATGATCAAATGCAGGAAAGTCAGCCATTGGACCCTCTGTTCCAAAGCCGCTCACAGCTACATAAATTAATTTTGGGTTAATCTCTCTAAGAACATCTGAACCAAGACCAATTCTATCCATAACACCAGGTCGGTAGTTGTGAAGTAAAACGTCAGCCCTAGCAATGAGTTTTTTTACAGCCTCCACCCCGGCCTCTGATTTAAGATCTATAGCCAAGGATCTTTTTCCCCTATTGCAGTTATGAAAGAAGCCTGAAACACCATTTTTTTGAGTACCAAGGGGGCGCATCTTGTCTCCCATAGCTGGTGGCTCGACTTTAATAACTTCTGCTCCTTGTGCTGCCATTGTCATTGCAGCAAGAGAGCAAGTAATCATATTAGATAATTCTATTACCTCTATTCCAGCCAATGGCTTACTTGCACTTGGTTTTGTCATTTGTAACCCCCTATAAGAAATAATAGTAGCATGATAGCAATATGAAAATGTTAAGATTGATCTTATGAAAACAATAAATGAAAAGATTAATCTTGAGTGTTCCTCATCTCATCTATGGACTATATTGTCAGATGTTTCTCGTTGTGACTGGGTTCCAACAATTGAAAAAATTACTTTAGAAGGTGACTGTAGGGTTTTTGAAATGGAAGGAATGGGGTCTGTTAAAGAGAAAATACTTTTATTGGACAATGAAACCATGACATTACAATACTCTGCAATAGAAACTAGAACACCACTGCAACACCATCTAGCAACAATGAAAATTACAAGTATTGATGAAGTTACTTGTCAGCTTGATTGGACCACAGAAATTGATCCTGAAATTTTTGCTGATGCAATTCATCAAGGTATGCTGATATCTATAGATGGAATCAAAGCCGTCATATAAAAATGTTTGATTATTTACTATACGCTTTGATTCTTTTATTTGTAGTCCATCTTATTGAGTGCCTTTTGTATTGGAAACTTATTTCAAAATCACCAAAAGGGAAATTGCATGGGCTCCTAATGACCATGCTCTTGGGAGTGGTTTATATAAGGCGCCTTAAAAAACTTTAGCTAAAATTCTCAGAGTGAAAATCTTTAATGGCACCGTCTACCAGGGCATCTCTTACTTGAAGCTCTTGAAATAAATTAAGTGAATTAAGTGTTTTGCATCTACTTAATGCAACATAGGTTTGGCCTGTTGCGAATGCACCTTGGCCAAGATCAATTGAACAGCTTTCAAGAGTAAGTCCTTGAGCCTTATGAATGGTAACCGCCCATCCAAGTTTTAATGGAAATTGTTTAAATGATGATACAACCTCCTCTTGCATTTCATCATTATATTCGTCATACACGTACTTTATTTTATTCCACTCTTCTCTTTTAACTTTAAAAACTTCATCTCCAACCTGAACTCTTAGGAATTTCCTTTTTTTATCTGAGCAATTGGTCACTACACCAACCGTCCCATTAACCCATCTGCCATCACTATCATTTTTTATAAACATAACTTTTGCATCCTTTTTAATTCGCAAAGTTCTTGGCGCTGGCAAGTCATTCTCATTTATTTCTCCATACTCTTCAGACTGAGCCGCAGTAGCAGGACCTTCAATTAAATTAAGCATCTCTTCATTAATTTGTTCAGCTCTGTATTTCCGAGTGGTAATAATCATAGAAGATTCATTGGTGAATTCTGGGTTATAGCAAGCTCTATTAATGCTATTGATAGTGTCACTAAGATCATTTCCTAGTCTGATGTTATTTAGTAAAGAATAGAATCTTTCATCTTCACTTTGTCTAAAAGAATATGTTAATTCAAAGAATGAAGGCTTCTCAATTTCTTTATAACTTTTGGAACTAAAGAAATAAACAGATTCATATTTCTCATCAATCATATTTACTTCATGATCTTTTACAACAGGGGGAAGCTGGAATAAATCACCACAAGCCAATACATGAATTCCGCCGAATGGCTCTTGAGAATTTCGATGCAACTGAAGTGTTTCGGATATAGCATCTAGCATTGGAGCTCTAACCATTGAGATTTCATCAATAATTAGTAACTCAAGTTTTTTTAATAATTTTTTAAACCTTGGATCATTAGATTCTTGGATGACCGGGAAAGTATCAAAACCTATTCTGAAAGCAGAATTAATCGTACTTCCGCCAATATTCAAGGCAGCTACGCCAGTTGGAGCTACAACAATCTTTCTTAAGCTGCATTCGTCTACAACTCTCTCTATTAAAGTTGTTTTACCAGTTCCTGCTGCACCAGTTAAGTATATAAACTGCTGGTCATCTGATTCTAATAATTCAAGGATTTGATCAAGAGTTTCATCAAAAGAGTTCTCATCATTTAATATCTTCTTCTTAGGCATTTATAACTTGGAGTTCGTTAGATTTTATCGAAAGTTCGTTTTATTTTATGTTAGATTATATGACAAAGGTAAATACAAAAAATTAATTTATGAAAAAAGTTGCTGTTATTGGGGCAGGACCATCTGGAATCACTGCAATTAAAAATTTTGCAGATCAAGGCTTTGAAGTTGTAGCTTTTGAAAGATGCCAAGGGGTTGGAGGGAATTGGAGATACAATGATCCATCTGGGCATTCAAGTGTTTTTGAAACAACTCATATCATAAGCTCAAAATATACTTCTTTTTATGAAGACTTCCCTTTGCCTGAATCAGCATCAGATTATCCTTCCCATAAAGAATTATTAAATTACTTTAATGCATATACTGATCATTTTGATATTAGAAAGCTAATTCAGTTTGGAACCCTTGTAACTAATTGTAAAAAAATTGAAGGGGATAAATGGCAGGTTGAGTGGAAAAAGCTCGATTCAGAAGAAAAAAACATAGATGAATATGATGCATTGGTTGTTTGCAACGGACATCATCATAAGCCTAGATACCCAGATTATCCTGGCAACTTCTCCGGCGACTTTATACATTCTCATGAATTCAAATCAGCTGAGCCATATGCAGATAAACGCATTTTGGTTATTGGAGGAGGAAACTCCGCATGTGACGTCGCTGTAGAAACAGCACGTGTATCTAAATCAACCTCTATAAGCTGGAGAAGAGGTTACTATCTCATCCCAAAGTTTATGTATGGACTGCCAGTAGACATGTATGCTCTGAAAAATCGATGGATGCCAGCCTTTCTAAGAGAGCCTTTCACAAAAATGATGTTAGAAATTTTTCAAGGAAAAAATGAAGACATAGGTTTGCAAAAACCAGAGCAGAATTTATTTGGAACCCATCCAACTGTAAATTCTGAGCTTTATTATGCAGTTAGACATGGGAAAGTTTCGCCTCATGTAGAAATAGAAAGGTACGAGGGAAACACAGTATTCTTTAAAGATGGAAAGAGTGAAGAATTCGATGTAATCATCGCTTGTACTGGCTATAAAATAAAACATGATTTTTTTGATAAAAGCTTAATTAACTATGAGCAAGGCAAGGTTCCGCTTCTTCATAGAATGATTCCTGCAGATATAAAAAATTTATACTTTATTGGTTTATTTCAACCCTTAGGGTGCATTTGGCCCGGAGCTGAACTTCAGTCTAAGTTAGCAGCTCAACATCTTTGTGGAAATTGGGAGCCCAAGAAACCACTTCAACAATCAATAGAAAAAGAATTAGCAAATCCTGATGTAAAGCAAATCGATACTCCTAGACATACAATCACTGTAGACGATCATGCTTTCAGAGCTAGGCTCAAGAAAGAAATTAGTCGCGCCGTTTCTGCTTAAAATAATATATGAACGAATGCATTGTTTGTAAGAGCAATCTTATTAAGGACTTCTCTACCTCAGACGGCAAGCAATATTGGCATTGCTCGACTTGCAATGCAAAATTTTTAGACAAGAAGCATTACATAAATAAAGAAATAGAAAAAGAGAGATATTTAGAGCATGAGAACGTTATAGAGGATAAAGGTTATAGAGACTTTTTATCAAGATTATCTGAGCCGCTAAAGAAAAAATTATCTCCGAAAGCTAAAGGTCTTGATTTTGGCTGCGGTCATGGGCCAGCCCTCGCAGACATGCTTACCGGAGACGGATTTGATATAGATCTGTATGATCCTTTTTTCTTCCCAGACAAAAACATCTTTTTAAAACAATATGATTTTATTACTTGTACAGAAACTGCAGAACATTTCTTCGAACCAGCGAAAGAGCTTGAAACCATGAATAAGCTTTTAAAAAAAAATGGCTGGCTTGGCATAATGACAAATACTTTAACTACAGATGATGCCTTTGATTCTTGGTACTACAGAAGAGACCCTACCCATGTATGTTTTTATTCTGATGCAACTTTTAAAGTAATTGCAGAACAAAAAAACTGGCACTATGAAGCTGTCTCAAAAGATATAGCACTCTTTCAAAAAAAGTAATCATATTTATGGTAACTTTACTGCTATGAATAAAATTTTATTATCTCTTTTAGTCTTAATAGTAACCATAGCTGGATTTATTTATGGCCCTAAGGCTATTCGACTATACAATTTAGCAAATCTGTATGACGAAGACTCTATAGCAAGTAACTTTATCAATATTGATAAAATTTTTACTGTGTCTGATCCGATCCCTGCAGCAGAAGAAGCATATCTTTTTAATAAAAGAGATTACGAGCTACCAGAAACATATTTTTTTGATGGAGAAGAGAGGAATCTTCAAGAAGGCCTAGAGCATTTTAAAACAGACGGACTTATTGTTTTGCATAACGGAGATATGCTCTATGAGAATTACTGGAATGGAAACTCATCTGAGTCCAAGCATATAGCTTTCTCAGTCTCAAAATCTTTTCTATCTGCGCTTATAGGTATAGCCGTTGGTGATGGTTTAATAGATAGTATAGAAGATCCAGTAACAAAGTATTTGCCAGACTTTAATGGAACAGGGTATGAAGGAGTTCGAATTAAAGACATTCTTCAGATGTCTTCGGGTGTTAAATTTAATGAGGACTATGCTGACCCTAATTCAGATATTAATATCTTTGGTAGAGCGGTGGCAAGGGGCTCATCTTTTAGGGATTTTGCAAAAACTTTAGAGAGAGAAAAAACTCCAGGTACTTATCACCACTATGTAAGTATTGATACTCAGGTGCTTGGCTTTTTGCTTGCAGAAGTTACTGCAATGTCTGTGCAAGATTATTTATATGAAAAAATTTGGAATAAAATTGGCATGGAGCATGGAGCTTATTACATTACAGATAATCTTGGAATTGAGATGGCATTGGGAGGCCTAAATGCGACCCTCAGAGATTATGCAAAATTTGGACAGTTATATCTTAATAATGGAAACTGGATGGGCGAACAAGTTGTCCCCTCAGAATGGGTAAAGGCATCGCATAATACTGATGGCCCTCACCTAAAACCTGGAGAGCATGACATGTCTTCTAGTCCTTGGGGATATGGTCTTCAATGGTGGGTTCCAGGATTTCCAGACACAGACTACACAGCTTCAGGAGTTTACAATCAATATATTTATATTGACCCTCTGACGAATGTTGTTGTGGCTAAAACCTCTTCAAACCACAGATATACTGCGGAGAAAGAATATTCAAAAGCTGCAAATGTGGCTATGTTTAGGGCAATCGCTGAAAGTATTCAACAATAATGCAGAAGGTATTAATATTTATTAGTACCATTTTTTTATTTTCATGCCAAGAGAGGCCTAAAGAAAATATATATAGTCCACCTTTAGAAGAAGATAAAATTGAAAATCAATTCTATATAAATACTAGTCTAGATAATTTGTGGATTAAGATTCTTCAGATAGACAGCTTAGATTTTGAGATAGAATCAAAGAACTCAACAACTGGACAGCTTAAAAAAAAGCTCTATCCAAAAAATATTTCAGACTACATTAATTGTGGAATGATGAATGATGAAATATATGTTCATTATATTGATAGAATTTTTGAATCATCTTTAGAGATAGAAACATCTTTAGATATAAAAGAAGAAAAAGAAGAATTGACTTCCATTCAACTTATCTCAACATATATATTTAGATCTAAGGAGACAGGCACTACTTGGGTTTTTGAAACCAATGAACCCAAGTTAATTTTAGTTGGCAATCCAGCTTTTGGGGCAGAGCCATATAGAAAATGTGCTTCTAAGCACTTTTTAGAATCTAGTATTATTAAAGAAATCACTAAGTTAGAATAAATTATGAAAAAAATATATTTTTTAATGCTCATAGTAGCCTCTGTAATAGAGGCAGAAAACGTAGAAACAGTTTCAGAAGTATTTAAGACTAATTACTCAAATCAAATGATTATGGATATTGAGGCCGCTCTAGCTAGAGCACAAGCCTCACAAGGGATTATTCCTGAGTGGGCGGCTAAAGAAATTACCATAAAAGCCAATACGAAATACATGCCTTCAAATCAGGTTTCAAAAGAATACGCTGTTGTTAAACATAGACTTGTAGCTCGTCTTAATATTTGGAAGAAATCACTAGATAATGGCGCTGAGGAGTATTTACATTTTGGCGCAACAACAGTTGATATATACGATACTCTTTTGGTGCTTCAAGTTAAAAGGTCATTAGAACTTCTCTCTGAAGATCTTCTTGATATCGAAATCCTTTTATTAAAGTTAACAAAAGATAATATTGAGACCTATATGGCAGGTAGGACCCTTGGGCAGCATGCACTTCCTATTACTTTTGGAAAAAAAACAAGCACATGGCTTGCAGAAAATAGGAGAAACATAGAACGCCTTGAACACATTAAAGCAAAAGTAAATGAATCTGGGATTCTTAAAGGTGCTGTTGGAACATACTTGGGTCTAGGGGAAAATGGGATTGAAACTGAAGCAATGATGATGAAAGAGTTAGGACTTGCCAAGCCATCTGTAGCTGATTGGCATGGTATTAGAGATGTATTTGCAGAATATGCTGCAATGTTGGCAATTATTTCTAAGTCTTTTGGTCGAATTGGTGATGAGCTTACTTTATTACAAATGACAGAATTTGGTGAGACGCTTGAGAATCTTGGTATAGGAGCTGTAGGCAGTAGCACGATGCCACAGAAAAAAAATCCTAGAGGTCCTGGGAAGTTAATTGAATATTCAAGAGTAATACCAAGACAGGCAGAAGTAATACTTGATGACATGATAAATAGCTTTGAAAGAGATGGAACAAAAAGCGATACACAAATATCTGAGATATCTATAAATGCTGAAAAAATGCTTAAGAGAGCTAAAGAACTTCTTAGCAATCTTGAGATTAATAAAGACAAGATGCGGAGCAATTTAGATATTACAAATGGCCTAATTTTGTCTCAAAGAGTTACTTTTGAATTAGCAAAGAAAATAGGTAAAAATACTGCAAATGATTTGATGCATAAGGTCGCGAGCGAAGCCCTAAAAAACAATATCAGTCTTAAGGAAGCAATAATTCTTAACCCAACAACAACAAAATATTTTTCAGAAGATGAACTGGATCTAGTTCTAGACCCTGAAACATATATAGGTCTGGCTATAAAACAAACTGAGCAAGTTATTCAAGAAATAGAAGCAAAGCGTTTAATAAATTAATTTAACGCAGTTCTTCGAGACTTAGATTATTGATATCTTCAATCATGCCTAAGAATGCCTTTGTAGATCTTTTCATTCCTTCAGCCGGAACCAATTCAGGCATATCAAAAGTTGTATGATATATAACGTGGTCAATAATATGGAATCCAGGGGCTCTGTCTGTTAGTTTTGGTTTATCTGTCATGAGGCTATAAATAGAAACGCCATTTTCTCTTAGTCTAGATTTAAATATTTTTTTGAGGTCTTCGCTCCCGTTAACATTCCATCTAAATGAACCTATTGAATTCGATACCATTAGATCCTCATTAAACCAATAAAGCTGAGATTGGCTAGGGTGCTCTAGAGTTATTACCGACGCAACATTATCCCAGTTATAAGAATCTTCAACTTCGCGAACACTATATTCTCCATGATGATGATCGGGGTAAAAGAAGAATGTAATAGATCTTGGCCTTTCTGATTTTTTTTGATCTGAGAAGTATTTAGCCATTTCAAGGCCGACTGCTATGCCGCTAGCATTATCCATGGCTCCTTGAAAAAAACCATCAGTATGCGCACCTATAAATATTTCTTCTTTAGAAACACCATCAAGTGAAGCCATCATATATGTAGTTTCTAAATTTTCTATGACATCAATTTGCATCTCAAAGTCTATAAAAATTCTCTCTTGTACAAGGCGATCTCTTAGAAGAAAACCTTCATCTTGGCTAATAGTAATTACTGGTGAGTTTAAAGATTTTGTTGGGTTGCCGTTAGTGCTATGAAATGCAGCTCCTGCAAATACTCCATCACCTGGGACACCCATAATATTAATTATCAGTGCAGCTCCTTTTAATGAAGCTAACCGATTGGCATAAAATAATTTAGCACGACTGCTAGCTGAATGGCTTCGCCCCCCTGGAACAAAAAAACTATATATTAAGACTGCTTTCCCTTTTACATCCTTCCCTATGAAGTCTGCCTCAGAGCCTAAGCCAACCCAAACTAACTCTGCTTTTATCATGCTATTAGTATGTTTTGCATTTTCTCCAGTAGGAAATGCAGAGTGTATCTTGACTGATTTATTTTCAAAATCATACCCAAGGGCCCATGAGGATGGGCGCCAGTCTCTATCTATAGAAACTTTCTTTTTTGTAATTTTATAACCAAGATTTCTAAATTTTGATTCTATGTAGGTAATAGTTTTTTTATCTTCAGGAGTTCCAGGGAGCCTTCCCCAGTATTGAGTTCTCTGCTTACTTTCAATAGCAATATTTGAAAGATCCTCAACAACTTCCTTCATTCTCTTTGGATCAACAGAGTTAAAGGACGAGGTTTTCCATTCAGGGTAGTCCGCTTCTTGAGGAATCAAGTCTATGTCTCTTGGGAGGCCTTTTCCATAAATCTCTTGTTCATGAGCATGAACATCCTCAATAAATATAACTGTAAAAACTAATAATGTTAAAAATTTAGATATTTTTTGCATACTTTATTTTAGTTTTTCATGAATATATACTCAAGAGAGTAATAATTAGGGAGAAAAAATGAAAAATAAATCATTAATAGTATTGTGTCTATTCTCAGCATTTCAAATATCTGCAGGGCATCATGAGAAAGGCGAACATGGCCATCACGATATGGGTAATTCAAAAGAATGGGAAATTAATGCCTATACATCAGCTGCGCCCAGCTTTATTGGAGATCATGCAACAGTTATTGGTATATCAGGAAAGGTTTTAAGAGAAGGAACAAATGGATGGAGATGTGAACCATTTATGCCAATGCCTAAAGGCGGTTTCAAAACTCCTCATGGAGCTGCAGCAGCATGCTCAGATAAAAATGCGGTTGCTTGGGCGAATGCATATAAATCAAATACTAATCCTGAACTTGAATCAGATGGATGGATTTGGATGTTGCATGGAGATCTTGGCGTAGATAATTTCAAGCCTTATACCGATGGCCAAAAAGATATGGGACATAAACATTTTATTGAATCTGGAGCTCATCTAATGTTGATGCCAAAAGATCCTTCTTCAATGGACAATCAGTCAACAGACTATACAACCGGGGCTCCATATGTGATGTTCAAAGGAACACCTTATGTGCATATGATGATTCCACTTGATGGATATTACGACTATCAGCCTGAAGCTGCTCCTAAATAAAATTGAGCGATACAAAAGTATATTTGGTAGTGAATTTGAATATTCATGATCCAGAAAAGTATCGTGTTTATGAGAAAGGGTTCTTTCCTCTGTTAAAGAAACATAATGGAGACTTCATAACTTATGATGACAGCCCATTAGTTTTAGAGGGACCAGAACCCAGCGTTAAAGGGCGAGTAATTCTTTTTTCTTTTCCATCAGAGGAAGATGCTGACAATTGGTGGAATGATCCTGAGTACCAAACTCTTTCAGAAAATAGAAGAGCCGGAACAACGACCTTGCTTCAACGAGTTAAAGGAATGCCTCCAAGAAAATAAATTTTGGCTCAAGGACCATAAAAAAATTTGTTTCTTTGGCTAAATGGAGGTATCTTAATACCAAATTCGGGGGAATTACTTAATGGAAAGATACACTAATTTTAAAGACTTTTACCCTTATTATTTAAGCGAACATGATAATAAGTACACAAAGCTTCTTCACTTTATTGGAACAACAATAGCAATATATTTTTATGTAAGGTTTTTCATGACTTTTGAGTTTATGTTTCTGCTTTATTCACTATTATCTGGATACGGATTTGCATGGGTTGCGCATTTTTTTGTAGAGCACAACAAACCAGCAACATTTAAATACCCATTATGGAGTTTTATCGGCGACCATAAGATGTATTTAGAAATACTTCAGGGAAAACATAAAATTTTTTAAACCTTATGGAACTATATCAAATAGTAATATTGACGCTATTCTTTAGTCTTGTGGCTTTAGAGATCATATTCACAAATTTTTTTAGTAAACACAATCAACGAACTAAAGATGGTGTAGTTGAGTTATTTGGCTTCTTCCAATTAAATTTTTTAGCACTTCCATTGGTGTTTGGTTTTGGTTATGCCTTGACTGAGACTTTCTTCCCAACCAGCAAGGGTCTGATTTCTGATTGGGGGTTTTTTGCTATATTTGGACTCCTTCTAATCTTTGATGACTTAACTCAATACTGGTGGCATAGAACTTGTCATAACGTACCTGTTCTATATAACTTACATAGGGCACATCATGACCCTGAGTATTTATCAATTAGAGTCGTATACAGAAATGCTCTTTTGTATTATTTGTTAATGCCTGGATTATGGTTCGCAGGTGCACTTTTTTATTTGGGATCAGGATGGGTATATGCAGTTTATATTGTAATAAAGCAAGCCGTTATTTATGGAGCTCATACTGATTTAAGATGGGATAAGAAACTGTATGAAATAAAATGGATGAGTCCTATTATGTGGATCCTAGAAAGAACCATATCAACACCATCAACTCATTGGATGCATCATGGCAAACATCTAAGTGATGAGAATACACATTACAAAGGGAATTATGGGAATCTTTTATTTTTTTGGGATATTCTATTCGGTACCGCAAGAATAACTAGGAAATACCCAAAAGAAGTGGGAGTAGAAAACTTATCGGAAGTTTCTGCTTTAACCCAATTATTTTGGCCAATATTTAGATCTCCTGACACACAAAAACAAGCAAAATAACTTGAACAAAGAGAATGATTTATCTTTTTGGCACAATCCCCCATGGGGTGATGGAAAGCAAAAGTATAGGCTTGGACTAAGACCAATATCTCAAAAAGACTGGCTTAATCGACAGATTGGTCAAGATCTCTTTAATCATAAAAAACAACTTTTAAGCGATAATTACAATGATGTTGTTGCTGTAACCAGAGATTCACTAGATGCACAAAGTATTCTTAATGAGCACTTTATGGTGGATAAAAGAAACTATCCTGATCTAATCGCTGACATGAGTCTGCTTATTCAAGATGATCTTTGTTTAATTAGATCCAATGGAGAACAAGAACTTTTAGCTGCTAGCGTATGCTCACCTAGCTACTGGGATGTTCAATCTAAAATAGGTAAGCCACTTACAGAAATCCATAAACCTGTCACAACACTGAATGAAAAAATTGGTGACAGGATTTCAACTTTTATAAGACAAGCGCCGATCCTTAGGCCTTTTGCACGACAAAATTGGTTAATTCATGGGGATACAAATAGGTTTTATCTCAAGGAAGAGCAATTGCCTGAGAGTCACCCATCAGAATGGTTTATTAGAACTGAGAAAGAAACTCTTTGTCGATTTCATAAAGAATATTCATTGTTTACTATTAACGTTTTTTTTCAGCCACTTCATTTAGTTCATGATTACCCTCAACAGAGGCAATGTTTGATTGAAAGCTTAAATGGTTTCGATGATGCAGAGATTGCTTATTTTGGTGGTAAAAAAAAGATACAACTTTTACTCGACTACCTATCAAGATAAATAGAGTAAAATAATAATATTAGGGGGAATTAATATGTTTGGTGGAATTTCTTATATTGGATGGTTCCATACTATCCTTGGTATCGCTGCTATAGTTGTTGGTCTGTATCTCTTAATAAGAGACAGATTTATTTTTATGGATAGCAAACTTGCAAAGTTTTATTTGTTAAGCACAGTTATAACATGCGCATCATCCTTTCTTTTATATGGGGCAACTGGTTCATTTAATACTGCACATTGGCTATCTGTTATAACCATTCTTGCAGTACTTTTTGCATTAGGCTTGGAAAGATTTAATATTTTTGGTTTCTTGAATATTTATTTAAAGCAATTAGCTCTTACCGGAACTGTTTTTTTTAGCATGCTTCCTACCACTGCTGAAGTTTTACAAAGACTTCCACCTAGCGACCCATTTGTTGATTCTATCGAAGACCCTTTAGTGCAAAGTTTTTATATGGCCTATGTTGTTATTTTTGGAATATTTGCAGTTTATCAAGTTATAAGGCTATCTCGGGAGAATGTATATGGCGCTTAATAATCATGATGTTTTAGTTGCAGCTTCAAAGAACGCTGCTGAAAAATGGAGACAGGTTCCAGCCCCTCAAAGAGGAGAGATTATTAGGCAATTTGGAAATGAATTAAGAATCCAAAAAGCTGATCTTGCAAAGGTCATTACTGCAGAGGCAAGAAAAATCGTCACTGAGGCTGAGGGAGAGGTTCAAGAAGCAATTGATATGTGCGACTTTGCTACAGGCCTAAGTAGACAGCTATATGGTCTTACTATGCCAAGTGAAAGACCTGATCATAGGCTTCAAGAATTATGGCAACCCATTGGTGTCATTGGATGTATTACGGCTTTTAACTTTCCTATGGCAGTATTCGCATGGAATTTCTGCCTGGCTTCTGTATGTGGTAATAGCATTATTTGGAAACCTAGTCCTCATTCAAATGGATGTGCAGATGCCCTTAAGAATGCTTGGGATAAAGTTGCCGGAGAGCATAAAGACCTTGTCTTGATTTTGAAAGGTGGGAATGAAGAGGCAGTAGCTCTTTGTCAGGATTCTAATATACCTCTAATATCTGCAACAGGTAGCACTCAAATGGGTAAAGAGCTTGCTCCTTTAGTATCAGCAAGACTAGGCAGAACTCTATTGGAGCTTGGTGGTAATAATGCAGCAATAATCTGTCCTACTGCTGATTTAGACCTAACAGTAAAGGGTGTTACATTCTCAGCTTGTGGAACAACTGGCCAAAGATGCACAAGCTTAAGGAGAGCATTTGTTCATGAGGATATCTATGACGTTTTCATGCAAAAGCTTCATGCATATTATGCCACTCTAAAAATTGGCGATCCTTCTGATAAATCATCTCAACTAGGACCATTAATTTCCGAAAGAAGCTATGAGGATATGCAAAAAGTCATATCATCTCTTAATAATAAAGAGGTAACTGTTCATGGTGGCCAAAGACTGGATGTAGGAAATCCAAAAGAGTTTTATGTAATGCCTGCAATTGTTGAGGTTTCAAAAATAGAAGAAGAAATGTTAAATGAAACTTTCGCCCCAATTCTTTATGTGAAGAAGTTTTCAGATCTTAGTGATGCCATTCAAATGCAAAACAATGTGAAGCAGGGTTTAAGTAGTTCAATCTTTACAAACGATATGAGAGAGTCAGAATTATTTTTAAGTTCTGAAGGAAGTGACTGCGGAATAGCGAATGTAAATATTGGTACCAGTGGAGCTGAAATAGGTGGCGCATTTGGAGGAGAGAAAGATACAGGGGGTGGAAGGGAGTCTGGTTCGGATTCTTGGAAGGCTTACATGAGAAGAGTTACAGCTACAGTTAATTATGGAAAAGAGCTTCCCTTAGCTCAGGGAGTAGAATTTGATGAAAGCTAAAATAGCAATAATTGGTAAAGGTAATATTGGTTGGGCGATTAAACAACTCCTTAAAGATGACTATGAAATCAAACATGGCGATATTACTGAAGGACTCGATGCTCGTGACATAGACCAGGTTAGAGATTTTCTTAAAGGCATGGATGCTGTCATCTCAGCAGGTCCTTTTGCAATAAATAAAAATATCGGAACAATTGCTGCAGAAATGGGTATTGGTTACTTTGACTTAACCGAAGATGTGGAAACAACAGAATTCATAAGAAGTATTAATTCATCAAGCGTCATGATGCCCCAATGCGGCCTTGCCCCAGGTGCAATTAATATTTGTGCTGCAGGAATGATGAGTCAATTCGATAAAGTAAACGAAGTAATGATGAGGGTAGGAGCATTACCAAGATTTACTAATAATGAAATGAGTTACTACTTAAGCTGGTCTACAAATGGCTTGATTAATGAATATTGCAATGAGGCAGACGCAATTTATGAGGGCAAGTCAATTAAAGTTATGCCACTCGAAGGCGCAGAAAAATTGACGATAGAAGGTGAAGCATATGAAGCGTTTAACACAAGCGGCGGTTGCGCAACTATGTGTGAGACATATGAACACAAGGTAGACAACCTCTCTTATAAAACTATTAGATATCCAGGACATCTCAATCATATGAAATTTTTATTTAATGATCTGCATTTAAAGAAAAATAAAGATATTTTAGAAAAGCTTTTTGATAAAGAAGTTCCAAGAACTACAAATGATGTAATAGTATTTTTTGTTAAAGTTATTGGTGAGATAGATGGCATTCTTCAAGAAAAAACCTATCTAAAAAAAATATATGGAGATGAAAAATTTAGTGCAATTCAGCTTACCACTGCCTCAGGAGTTTGTAGCGTCTTAGAGATGTACATAGATGGCAAAATAAAAGATAAAGGATTTATTAAACAAGAATCTATTTCTTGGGATGATTTTATAGATAATAAATTTGGAAGTGTTTATATCTAACTAATCTTTATATATAAATATTTCATCAAGAGATACTTTAAAGAAGCGTGTTAATTTCATAGCAAGTGTTAAAGATGGGTCAAATTTCCCATTCTCAATTGAGTTTATTGTTTGTCTACTAACAGACAAAGCATCAGCAAGAGCACTCTGGCTAACCTTGCCCTGCATCCGCAGTTCTTTTAATTTATTCTCCATCGCTGAGATATTTTTTGTCAAACAAGTAGCCACCAATAACAGTTCCAATTGCAAATGCTAAAAAATAACCATAAAACCCAATCGTTAAATCGATATAAGGATCAATTATTGAAAATAACATTCCTACAGAAATAAAGCCTGCACCACCAGCAGCCATAGTAGTTAGATAATATCTGTGCATTAGTTCGTCTTGAGTTTTTAAGAACCTCTTTGAATAAATAACAGCAATAATCCAGCAGATAATAATCATTGCTCTAATAACTGCAAATGAAACAGAGGTATCTGTATTCTCAAATACAGGAGGGCCAAAAATTCCATCTACAGTATTTAGATGCAAACCCCAGAAAAAAGCTCCCAAAATAAACATTCCCGCCGACATAAGATAATTTTTTTTGTCTTCTTTATTTAGAGAGCTAATGTTGATCCACGAGCCTTTGAAAGTAATTTTTGCCATATATATTTAATGATTTATGTAGAATCAATATATTCATAAATTTTATAATTGTCAAGTTTACTTGACATAAAAAATCTAAAATAGATTAATGAAAATATTCTTAAATAGTGCAATAATCAATACATGAAAACAAAAAATTTATTCTCTGTCTTTTTTATTCTTATTATTTTTTCAGGTTGCGCGCTCATCACAGATGAGTATCAGGCAAACCAAAGAAAAGTTATTGCCTATCTTCTTGAAGATCTGCCTTTGCCCTCAGATGCTGACATTGTAAAAGCACCAACAGTTTTACTTGGCACAGGAGAGTCCATTTCAGGAAGGATCATTATGACTTCAGGATATAGTCCAGCTGAGAACCTAATTTTTTATGGCACAGAGACCCTTTCAACTGGATGGCAGTTAATTTCTTCTAAAGTAGGAGAAGAGGTAACTCTTGTCTATGCAAAAGCAGGAAGGTTTGCAACAATTTATATTTCACCAAGAAACACAGCAACAGGATTTATAGTAGGAGACATTGGAAGTGATATTGATATATCCGTCGTCCATCCTGATGCTATTGGAATCCAGAATCCTTACGAAGATCTAGACTATGGATCATTGCCGGAAAGCCCTTAAGTATTAATTTACTTTAAAGAGTTTGTGTTTTGAATGAATTAAATTTGTTGAGCTTCTCTCATATTTTAATCGTACTTATATGTGTTGCTACCATAATATACATTCCAAAGTTCTTTAAAAACTCACCTCCTCTTACTCAATCTAATTTAGCTTATTTCATTATTGCAATCATCTTGATTAATCAATGCATGGATCTTTATAGAGAAGGGTATTTAGATGAATGGAAATTAGGCTTGCCACTACATTTATGTGATTTTTCTTCTTTTTCTATCCTGATTTATTTGCTTACAAAGAAAAGAGATTTTTTTATCTTTGCATTTTTCTTTGGAATAGCAGGAGCCGGTATGTCTATACTAACTCCAGATACCGGATATGGCTTCCCCGACGTAGGTTATATACAAAACCAAATTGGCCACACTGCTATTATTTTGGGTGTTTCGTATGCAATGGTCATCGATAATCAAAGGCCATATTTAAAAGATGTTGCAAGGGCACTAGGTTTTGCAACAATCCTATTGTTCATAATGTATGGAGTAAACTATCTGCTGGGACCTCCAGCCAATTATTGGTTTATTGTAGAAAAGCCTATTGGAGATAATGTAACATCTTTTATGAGGCCAGAGCCATTTCATATGATCGATATATGGCTTCTAGCAGTTTTAGTTTGTTATTTAATATACTTGCCTTATTACTTAAAAGATAGGAAGGTTAAATAGTAATGGCAAAGAAATTAAATAAAATTGTTGATAGAAAACAAATTCCTTTTAAGTATAGAGCTCGTCGTCCAAAAATTGTTCAATGGGCTGCTAGATTATTCTTGAGATCTTTTAGATGGAAAGTAGAAGGAATAATCCCGCCGGTAAAAGGGAGTGAAAATCTAATAATAATAGCTGGACCACATACATCGAATTGGGATGGTGTATTTGGGTTTGCTGCAATATTAGGACTAGACGCAAAAATTAGTTTTTTTGGAAAACACAGCCTCTTTAATCAGCCTATTCTCGGTAGCTTTTTAAATTATATGGGCGGCATACCAGTTGATAAAACCAATCCAGGCAAAGGCCTCACTGAGATGGCAATTAAAAATATGAAAAAATTAAATGGCTCTCTTATTGCTATGTCACCAGAAGGTACTAGAGCAAAAACAGAGAAATTTAAGACTGGATTTTTAAGAATAGCAAAAGCAGTAGAGGGAAAAATATTTTTAGCTTCTTTTGATTTTGATAAGAAAAGAATCTTTTTAGATACTTTTTTTGATCCATCAGGCGACAATGATCTAGATCTCTCTTATGTAAAAGAGTACTTCACACAGTTTGGTGCAAAGCGCCCAGAAAATTATTAATTAGTCTCTAGGCTCTTTTCAATCATCTCATCGACCATCTGTTCTACTATAAAAAGGGGAGGGTTTCCATGATCTAAAACAGCAGAATGGAAATCTTGAATACTAAATCTATCTCCAAGAGCATTTCTAGCTCTTTCTCGTAACTCCAATATTTTTATCATCCCAACTTTATAGCTTAAGGCTTGTCCTGGCCAAACAATGTACCTCTCAATTTCAACACGACACTCTGTATCAGACATCCCGGTTTGAGATTTCATATAATCTATAGCCTCTTCTCTTGTCCATTTTTTATAATGCATGCCAGTATCTACCACGAGCCTAACAGCTCTAAAAATCTCGCTTTGTAGAATACCAAGCTCATCATATGGATCTGGTGCAAGTCCTGCCTCAAGAGCTAGTCTTTCTGAATATAATGCCCAACCCTCAGAAAAAGCAGAAGTACCGTACCCAAAACGTCTATACAATGTCAACTCTTCATTTTCTAATGAATGAGCAATTTGATGATGATGCCCCGGAGTAGCCTCATGGTAGGCAAGCGTTTTCATGCTGTACTTTGGAGTTTGTTTTATATCATATAAATTAGCAAAGAAAACTCCAGGCCTGCTGCCGTCAAGAGCAGGGGACTGATAATATCCACCTGCTTGTGTTTTTTCTGAATATTCAGGCACAGCCTTAACAATTACTTTCGACTTAGGCATGGTATGAAAATAGCTTGAGATTTCTTCTGTTGCCTCATTCACCATATCCATATAATCCTGCACAACAATTTCTTTTCTATCTGGCGTATCTGCATATAAGAATGAAGGATCTTCATTTAGTTCATTCATTATTGTGCCAACCGTTTTGCTCGAGTCATAACCCAAAGAGATTAATATTTCTTTCATCCTTGAAGAGATTCTAGAAACCTCGCTTAAACCCATTTGATGGATTTGTTCAGGACTATAGTCAGTTGTTGTGAAAGACCTTATTTTTAATTTATAAAATTCATCTCCATCTGGCTGAGACCAAACACCATGATGAGGGTTTGCATTGACTTTAGTTCTAATCATGAAATCCCTGAGTAACTCAAAACCAGGAGTAACACTATTGTTTATAGAAACCTCAATCTTAGCCTTTAAGGATTCATTCTTTTCATTAGAAATGTCGAGCTCACCAATTTTTTTTATGAATTGTGTATATAGGGGATGTTCCTCCAAATCGAAATTAATGAACTCATTTAATTGTTTAATCACATGTTCAAAAACAAATACTGGCGGATAAATACCAGATTCTGCTTGCAGCTCAAGCTCATGCAATAGGCCTGCATATTTTTCTTTTATGAGATCTGTTCTTTTTATAAAATCCTCAGCTTCAGAGATATTTCTAATTGGATGCATATCTGACATAAACCCAATCGTATTTAAGTGATCCCCTCCAATTTGATTGAGTGGAAAATCATGATGGGGGAAATCTTCCATTTGTCTTAATCCATTCTCTGTATCAAAAATGGCAATAGATTTGGTAATTTTTTGGTTATGACTCAAGGATTTATCCTTGTATCTATTAAGCATTTTCAGAGATTTTTTAGAGCTTTTAATACCTTCCTCTAAATCACCAACTTCTGGTATTGAAATCTTTGAATTATGCTTTGTCAGCCAATTGATGCCATCGAATAAACCAAGATATGTCATTGCCTCTGGTGAATCAACAAGACCAACAATCAAATTCTTACCTAAATAATGGTCTATAGAAATAGGTTTCATTAAGAATAAATTTACTAAGTATAGTGAGCAAAGGCTTATGCTAAAAATTACTATCAAGCCCACCGCTTTAAAAAATCTTTTTAACATTTATAAATCTCCTTACTATTTTTGCATATTAAAATGGACTAATTAGTCTCATTAATTATATATTTATTTGATAAACTCTTCTTAGTTAAATTTAAACATAAAAAATATGACAAATTCATTTGCGACATTATCTCAGGAAGACGAGATATCTATAATAACCCTCGATGATGGAAAGGCTAATGTCTTCTCAGAAGAAATGACACAGGCTATTAATGATTGTCTGGATAAAGTTCCCACCGATAGTGGGTCTTTAATAATAACCGGAAGGCCTGGGATGTTTTCAGCTGGTTTTGATCTTAAAGTAATTGCCTCAGGAGATGTACCAAAAATAAAAAAAATGTCTTTAAGTGGATTCAAGCTCTTATCAAGAATTTTTTCATTTCCAAGGCCTGTTGTTGCAGCTTGCTCTGGACATGGAATAGCCTTAGGCACCTTTTTACTATGTTGTTGTGATTATAGAATTGGAATAAAAGGTGAGTTTTTGCTTGGAGCAAATGAGATGAAAACTAATATGGTAATTCCAACGCCTATTTTAGAGCTTATAAAATTTAGAATTTCACCATCACATAAATATAGATCTATTCTTGGAGCTGAAATGTATCAACTTGACAAGGCAATCGATGCAGGTCTTATGGATCAAGTTGAAGAGGCTGAAACATTAATGGATGCCGCCATTGAAAAAGCTAAAGATTTAGCAACGATGGGACATCCTAGCTATACCTTAACCAAGGCTCTTTTTATAAAAGATGTTGCGGATAGCATTGATAACGCAATTAAAGATCTAGAAACTCAGTAATTATTCTTAACTTATGATACAGGGATCTAATTTAGAATTAGCTTTATTTAGTGATGTTCCTGAGCTGGACGCACTAGAAACCCTCTACAATCTAAATCAAGAAAATACACCCGAGGTTGGTAGCCTATCTTCAGTAAATGAACTTAGAAGCCTAATACAATTAAGTGCACTAAATTTTTTTGTTTTAAATGAAGAAGAGATTATTGGGTTCATAATCTGTTTTAGAGAAGGGTCTAAATACCATTCACCAAACTATAAGTTTTTTAGTGATTGCGAAGATAAATTTCTTTACATAGATAGGGTTGTTATAAAAAAAGAATACAGAAGAATGGGAGCAGGGACTAGTTTATATGAACACCTAAGCAAAGTAGCAAATCTTGAAAACTTACCCATTTGTTGCGAGGTTAATACAAGCCCTATTAATCAAATATCATTAAATTTTCATTCTAAAAATAAATATATCAAAGTTGGACAGGGGTATTTCGATGATCATTCGGTAGCCTACTTAAAGAGGAAATAATTCTTTTTCCATTCATTGGAATGATGCAAGTCGAAGCTTATATTCTTGTAACTGAAGGCACAGCGCCTCAAGACAATGCACTTGCAGAAAATATCGAAGACGATATAGAATCTAATGACATTAAAGAAGAATAGGTAATAAATATGTCAACTTACAAATGTGATCAGTGTGGAATGTCTGTTAACGCATCATGTGGAGAGTGTAATGCTCCCCTTCAAAACGGAATGTTAGATTTAGATGATGGAAGCCAAGTTCAGGTAAGCAAATGCCCAAATGAACATGGAAAGATTAAATCTCCGCTGTGTTGTGGAAATGATATGAGCTGCGCTATTTAATTAGAAATTTAATTGGTATCCAATTTTTAGACTCGTATCAAAAACTTTGCTTGATAGCATTTCAACTGTGAAAGCACTTTTATTATTTATATTAAATAAAACTCCAGCTCCGTACTTTTGATCAGTTTCTTCATCAAGAATATACTCTACAACAGCTGGACAAATCTCAGATAAACAAGGTTTCTGAATGACCTCAGATTCTTTAGAAAAATCTACAAATATTTTTCCTTCCCAGCCATTGCTGTCCCCGAATCTAATTCCGGTTATAACATTTGCTTGAGCATCATCCTCAGAAAACGAATTAATATCTCCCTCAATAGAGGTGCTCTTAATACCGACTTCTACATATACATCAAAAACATTTTTTATTTTTAGATTAACGCCCTTTGCAGAAATACTACTCAGTAAATCACCAATTCCAGAATGAACACCTATTCTTGCAGCATTAATTATTCTGTCAAAATCATCATTCTCCATATCCACTCCCTCCGCTTTCCTTTCAAGAGTTATATATAGGGAGCCAGGCAATGAGACTGATAAATTTAAGCCAAGCCCGGTATCTTCTGTTTGAATAAGACTTAAGCCTAGTGAGTTATATTTATAATCATTTGACTCTCTGCCAAGCCTTCCTTCCTCTGACAGAAGAGGGCTAGTTAATATTATAAATATAAAAAAATGTAGGTATTTCATATGATTATCATAGCAGAATTAAATACTAGATCCGCCTACAACAAATCAATATTAGGTTCTAACCCTGCCTTTTTTTCTTAGACGAATTGACTCAGGTGTCACTTCTACTAGCTCATCATCTTCAATAAATTCTAGAGCTTGTTCTAGCGTATGTTTGATATGAGGAACTAAAATTAGATTCTCATCAGTTCCAGCTGCCCTGATATTTGTAAGTTGTTTTGCTTTTGTTGGATTTACAGGCAGATCATTATCTCTGGAATGCAGACCTACAATTTGACCAATATAAACTTCATTACCATGCCCCAAGAATAGCTTGCCTCTATTTTGTAGATTAAATAAAGCATATGCCAATGTTTTTCCAGCCATCATGGAATACATGACTCCGTTTGTTCTTTTGGCAAGTTCTCCGATTTTTACAGGACCATAATGATCAAACACACTCGTCATAATTCCAGTTCCGCTTGTAATAGTAAGGAAGTGAGACCTAAAACCTATAATGCCTCTTGATGGTGCAATAAATTCTAACTTAACTCTTCCTTTGCCATCAGACTCCATGCTCTGAAGTTCAGCTTTTCTAGGGCCAAGTTCTTCCATAATGGCACCTTGATGCATTTCTTCTACATCAATGACTATTTGTTCATAAGGCTCATGTATTTCTCCATCGACGTCCTTTTGAATAACTTGGGGTTTTGAAATCGCCAATTCAAATCCCTCTCTCCTCATTGTCTCAATTAGAACCGAAAGATGAAGTTCGCCACGACCTGAAACTATAAATTTATCAGGACTATCGCCTGGCACAACTCTAAGTGCAACATTTGAGATAAGTTCTTTATCTAACCTCTCTTTAATATTTCTAGAAGTTACAAACTTGCCTTCCCTGCCTGCAAAAGGAGAATCATTTACTTGAAATGTCATACTTACTGTTGGCTCATCTACTGATAAAGGAGGAAGAGCATTGATAGATGAAGGGTCACAAACAGTATCCGAAATATTTAATTTATCGATACCTGTAATACAAACAATTGATCCTGCCTCAGCTTTTGAAATCTCAATTCTGTCCAAACCTTCATAGCCCATTACTTGAAGGACTTTACCTTTTCTTGTTTCACCATCTCTATTTATAACCACAACTTGATCATTCGGCTTTACAGAACCTTGCTTGATTCTTCCAATACCAATGACGCCAACATAGCTATTACTATCAAGTGCACTGATTTGAAGTTGAAGGGGGCCATCTATATTTACTTCCGGTGCTGGCACTTTATCTAGAATCATTTGCATTAGAGGTGTCATATCTGATGTCATATTCTCTGGCTCTAAACCAGAAATACCTTCAATTGCAGATGCATAAATGACTGGAAAATCTAACTGCTCATCAGTTCCTCCAAGTCTATCAAATAAATCAAATACCTGGTCTAGAACCCAGTGAGGCCTTGCATCAGGCCTATCAACTTTATTAATAACAACTATTGGTTTTAAGCCTTTTTCAAAAGCTTTTTGTGTAACAAACCTTGTTTGCGGCATTGGTCCATCAACAGCATCTACAAGCAAAAGAACTGAATCAACCATTGATAAAGCTCTTTCAACTTCTCCTCCAAAATCTGCATGTCCCGGAGTATCAACAATATTTATTAAATGATCGTTCCAATTAATAGAGGTATTTTTAGCCGTTATAGTAATTCCTCTCTCTTTTTCTTGATCATTGGAGTCCATAATTCTTTCTGAATCCATATTTTTTCTATCTAAGGTTCCAGATTGCTGAAGAAGCTTATCAACAAGAGTAGTTTTACCATGATCAACGTGAGCAATAATGGCTATATTTCTTAGGTTCTCAATGTTCATCTGATTTGTCTCTTAAAAAAGGGGGGATTATAATCTTAAAATGAATAAATTAATGCTTTTCTTTCCTCTTCTTATTTCAATCTCAATTTCAGCAGATCTTAAAAGTGATCTTGAAAAACAAATAAATCCTTTAATGGATAAGGTAATTGAGTGGCGACATGATATTCATCAGAACCCTGAACTTAGTAATCGGGAGTATAGAACTGCAAAGAAGATTGAGGCACACCTGAGATCGCTTGATATCAAAGTACAGACGAAGATTGCATATACTGGAGTGGTGGGATTAATTGAAGGAGATCTTCCTGGCCCAACAATTGCTCTAAGAGCTGACATGGACGCTCTTCCGGTTGTTGAAAAAACAGGACTGCCATTTGCATCTAAAGATAAAACAAAGTATTTGGGACAAACAGTTGGAATAATGCATGCTTGCGGACATGATGCTCATGTTGCAATCCTTATGGGAGTTGCAGAGTTCCTTGCTAAGAATAAAGACCAACTCAAAGGCAATGTAATGCTTATTTTTCAACCAGCAGAAGAGGGACCACCTGAAGGAGAGAATGGCGGTGCTAAAATGATGCTCGAAGAAGGAATCTTTGAAAAATATAACCCAGAGGTTATTTTTGGTCTTCATGTTGGCAATGGGCCTCATGGTTACATTGGGGTTGCATCAGGCCCTGCAATGGCGGCAGCAAGTACATACAGAATAAAAATCAAAGGAGTTCAGGCTCATGGTTCCAGGCCCTGGGATTCAATAGACCCAGTCATGGCTAGTGCTGAATTAATTCAAAATCTTAATACTATTGTGAGCAGAAGAATTAATATTGTAAATAATCCAGCTGTTATATCAGTTGGGATTATTCGATCTGGTACTCGAGGAAATATAATCCCTGAAGATTCAGAAATTCAGGGCACCATTAGAACATTTGATCCTGCATTAAGGGCAGAAATATACGATGAGATAAGACAAGTTGCTGAAGGAGTGGCTCTTGGAACAGGGACAGAAATAACTGTAGAGTTTGATGTCGGTGGCTTTTATCCAGTTACATATAATAATACTGATCTTGTTAAGAGGCTCACCCCTTCATTAAAAGAAGCAACGGACAACAAAGTTTATGAAATGACTCCTTCTACTGGAGCAGAAGACTTTTCATTTTTCTCTAATTTAATTCCAGGCATGTATTTTTGGTTAGGTGTTAATGCTCCAGGAGTTATGGAGGCCCCAGGAAATCATTCGCCTTATTTTGTTGTTGATGATGGTGCATTGGATGAAGGTTTAAGAGCTTTGGTTTATTTAGTTACAGACTACTAAAACTTCTATAAAATAGCTGAAAAAAATATATATAAGGATTCAATCATGGCCATTCACGATCATATAAAAAATAATTTATCTATACCTGTTATTGGTTCGCCTTTATTTTTGGTTTCAGGGCCCGAATTAGTTATCGCTCAATGTAAAGCAGGAATTATTGGGTCTTTTCCAGCTCTTAACGCAAGACCTCAACATGTTCTTGAAGAATGGATTATAAGAATTAAGACTGAACTTGCTGAATATCAAGAGCAGAACCCAGATGCTAAAGTTGCTCCATTTGCTGTTAATCAAATTTGCCATGGTTCTAACGACAGACTAATGGAAGATATGGCTACATGTGTTAAACAAGAAGTGCCAATAATTATTACTTCATTAAGACCACCTGCTGAACTAGTGGAAGCAGCACACAGTTATGGTGGGCTCGTATATCATGACGTTATCAACGTAAGACATGCAAAGAAAGCTGCCGAACAAGGAGTAGATGGTTTAATTCTAGTCTGTGCTGGTGCAGGCGGACATGCTGGAGCATTATCTCCATTTGCTCTGCTTAGAGAAGTTAAACAGTGGTTTGATGGAACCATTATTCTTTCTGGATCTATAGGTGATGGTTATTCAGTAGCATCATCCCTTGCTTTAGGTGCAGACTTTGCTTATATGGGAACAAGATTTATAGCTACAAAAGAAGCAAATGCTGATCCAGAGTATAAAAAAATGCTTGAAGAAAGTGTTGCGGACGACATTGTATACTCATCCTTGTTTACAGGTGTTCATGGGAATTACTTAAAACCCTCAATTAAAAATGCAGGCATGGATCCTGATAATTTACCAGATGCAGATAAGTCTTCAATGAACTTTGGCTCTGGTGGGAATACTAAATCTAAAGCATGGAAGGATATCTGGGGCTCAGGACAAGGTATTGGCTTGATTGAGGATTCTCCTTCTGTTGAGGAGTTAGTAGGCAGGATAAAGGATGAGTTTCATTCTGCTGTTGATGAGCTTTCAGTAAAAGCAAAATAAATATATGGAGAATAAATGCTAGAGGCAATAATATTTTTATCAATAGGAGCGGCGTCAGGCATAGCCATAGTTACCTTATTGAATAATTCTAGAAAAGGTAGAGAAGGAGCCAAAGGAATTACCCAAGAATATACTTCTAAAGATGGCATTAAAAGAACTGCAAAGAAAGATAGAGAAAATCATATTGTATGAGCTCTAATATCATTTTATTTGTTTGCGGGGCCACAACTTTTCTATTTGTATTTGGCTGGTTTAAATCTGCGGCAATGGCTGTATTTAAATTAGAACTTTCAAAAAACTCAACTAACGGTGTTTGGAAAAAATTACTTCAAGTTTTTTTCGTAGACCTCTTTATTTGCATAATTGGTGTTATTGGAACTGGCATAATTTTTGTTTCAATCTTTAATTTATTTCATTAATGGCAAAAAGAAATCTCAGAAAATATTTTGAAGATGGTTGGAATAAAATATTTGGTAAAGAAGAGGACAAAAGCAAACTAAGAACCCAAAGTCTGTACAGAGCACAAAAGGGCATATTAAATGTGGGTACCCCTCATGACTGGGAAGACTATAAAAAATATCAGGATGATAAAAAAAATGAATCAGACTAATGTATTTGATGAGCCAATTGATGAATGTTGCTCAAATCCTATAACTGGGTATTTTAGAGATGGCTTTTGTCATACTAATGAGCTAGATCAAGGACTTCATATAGTTTGCTCTTTAATAACAGATGATTTCTTATCTTTCTCTAAATCTAGAGGTAATGATTTGTCTACTCCAAGACCTGAATTTAATTTTCCTGGTCTCAAAGATGGAGACTCATGGTGTGTATGTGCTGAGAGATGGAAGGAGGCTTATGAGCATGGGTTTGCACCAAAGGTCTTTTTAAAAAGAACGCATAAAAAGGCAACAACTATTATAGATATTTCAGTGTTAAAAGAACTTGCAGTAGACTTAAATTAATTATGAATAAGAAAGGTTTTATTGGTTTAGGGGTTATGGGCTTCCCAATGGCGGGGCATTTAAGTTCTAGCGGTTTTGATACATGTATTTTTAACAGAACACCTGAAAAAGCAGAACAATGGATTTCTAGGCATCAAGGACAGGTATGTAAATCACCTGCTGAAATTGCTTCAATTTCAGATATGATTTTTCTTTGTGTCGGCAGAGATGAAGACGTAAAAGAGGTGATGCTTGGTGATGATGGAGTTCTATCAGAAATAAAACCTGGCACCATTGTTATAGATCACACAACCACATCGGCCTCACTTGCAAAAGAGATGCATGATCTTCTGCTTAAAAAACAATGTTTTTTTCTTGATGCTCCAGTATCAGGTGGACAGGCAGGAGCAGAATCTGGACAGTTATCTGTAATGGTTGGTGGTGATGAGAATAGCTATAAAAACGTGAAAGAGTTTCTAAATTCTTTTTCAAAATTTACAAAATATATGGGCAAGAGTGGCTCTGGCCAATTGACTAAAATGGTTAACCAGATTTGCATAGGCGGTTTAGTTCAAGCACTTGCAGAAGGTATAAATTTTTCAGAGAGGGCTGGTCTTAATACATCTGATGTTATGGAAGTTATTACTAAAGGTGCCGCACAATCTTGGCAAATGGAAAATAGATGGGAAACTATGCTTGCAGATAATTATGATCATGGCTTTGCCGTTGATTGGATGCGAAAAGATCTAGATATAGTTTCTGCAGAAGCGTCTAAGATAGGTGCTGATATAGAAATAACAAATCTGGTAAATATGTTTTATAAAGATGTCCAAGACCTTGGAGGCAATCGTTGGGATACATCAAGCCTTCTAAAAAGACTTAAAAAGTAAAATTTTAGTAGATCATTCTTGAGAACATAGTTAATGCAGCATAGCCAATAAAAGTTAAAACAACTGTATTTTCCATAAGGCCCGAATCTAATTCTATGGATTCTTGTATCATCAAATAAAAATTATTGGGACTACTTATAACCCAAACTATGCCAATAGCATGCAAAAACATTAGCACCGCAATGATCCAATTTAATGGTTGAACTGTAAAAACTATATATGAACAAAGAATAAGAAATATGATTTCTACAGAAAGAAAGATATTGATATTTTTTTGTTTTAACATAAACCGAAGCAAGCTATACCCTGACTTGTTCGTATAAAAATATAACAAGCCAGATAAAAGATAAAGAATAGATAAAAAGGTGATCATTTAATGATGGGGTGGTTTTTCATATTCGATTGGAGGAAATTTTGATTTTTGATGTTCTTTCTTATATTTCTCATATCTCGATGTTACATCTGCGCAATCATCAGTTGCTGATGGAATATCTTTAATTGGTTCTTTATCTTTTTCAATCATTAATATTTAGCCTAGAAATTGCAATACTATTTTCTATAGGTCTCCTTCTTTCCTAACTTCGCTTCTATCAATCTCAAACTTTTCTCCATATCTAGCTTCTAGTTTTTTTTGATTTTCTGATATGACCTCGAATGGATCTAGGCCTAGAGAGGCACAGGCTGTTGTCCAGTACCACATAATATCTCCTAGCTCTCTTTTCATGTGAAAAATATTATCTTCTGAAGCTGGCTTGCCTTGAAGCACCATTTTCTTAACTATTTCTACGAACTCACCAGTCTCACTTCCAAGTCCTAAGGCAGCAGTAAGAAGTCTCGGCACTTCAATTTTGGAATTGTTATTAATATCATCCAAACTCTTCTTTAGTGCATCCATATCAAGACTAGGATCGCTTGTAACTTTTTTTACAAAGTCACTATAGGTTGAAAAAAAATCTTTTACTT
>Ga0206125_10000975_pt1 | contig 35684 bp, 36 predicted proteins | sample Helgoland_Spring_4_FD_148598 | JGI IMG/M metagenome (GOLD analysis project Ga0206125, IMG submission 148598) | Pelagic subsurface seawater microbial communities from Kabeltonne, Helgoland, North Sea - Helgoland_Spring_Bloom_20160331_1 | ecosystem: Environmental > Aquatic > Marine > Epipelagic ... | reverse complement strand
TTCAAATTTGTCGTTAGGTATGCAGAAGGTTATTATTTTAATTAGAGGAATACTAAAAGTAAAAATTGGTAATATTATTATATTTGATGAACCATTAGCAGGATTAGATAATAAAACAAGACAAAAAATAATTAAATTAATAATCAATGAATGTAAAAATAAAACAGTTATTATTGTTACACATGATAAAGAAATTTTACCTTATATGGATAAAGTAATTAACATTGAAAAAATAAATAATAAATAATTATTATATATTTAACTGTTTATTTAAAAATAATTTATATTTTAATAGGATACACACCATAAATATTACTTAATAAAATACCGTCGCCATCTTGTACTCTTATTTTACAAAATCCATTATCTCCCCAATCAGTCCCCCATGAATTTTGTATAATCCAATATAATCCACTATTGTCAAAACCATATCCAACTAATAATACTGCGTGATTTAATTGTTGAGTCTCATTTATATTAATATCAATAACACCACTTTTATAATATCTAAAGTAAATAGAACTTGCATCAATAGCAATAGTTATAGGTGATATTTGTAAAGAAATTATTCTATCAATAATTGATTTTGGAACACTAAATTCATATTCTTTTAAATAAGATCCATTTACTTTATTTATACTACTAATATCTGAATTATTATGATCTAAACCACATTTATCAATCGAATTAGAACTACAATTATAAATATTACATTCTTTCGTAATAGCTTTGTATGGATAATCTTCATTAGATACTAATCCTTTATTATTTATAATAAAATCAAATGCTTTATGCATGATTCCACCATTACATCCGTGATTTTCTTTTGAACAATCTACTAATTCTTGCTCTGATAATCGTGTTATATTATAATTTTGAGAGCGCATGAATGACTCTAAAGCATTTGTACTAGCAAATGCCCAACAAGAACCACAGTTACCCTGATTTTTAACTGGTGATAAATAATCTGTATGATTCCAATTAAATTCTTTTCGTATTGAAAATATATTTTTAAAATACATTAATGGACTTTTCATATATTTTTGATAATTAATTTTAGATGTATAATTTTTAGGAATAATTATTTCCATTAAATTATTAGTAGGTTCATCGTATGGTATAGTATCAAATTCCGAATTAAAACCTAACTCAAATCCTATATTACTATTTGTTTCTTCAATTATTTCATAATTCTTTTTAAATATATCAAAATTAGTTTGATCATAATTATAAAATTTGAATAATCCATTAAATTGATTATTTTCTATTGTATCATATTTTTCATATGTTTTTAAGTAATCAATATAAATTTCTTCTATTTGTTTCTTGTTATTTTTGTAATTTTTATTTTTAAAAAATAGTTTCTTAAAAATAAAAGATTCTGAAATATTATTTAAAAATAGAAAAATAAAAAAAATAAAAAAATTAAAATACATATATTATAATATAAATTTATATTTATTTTTTATATTAATTTACATATCAGTATTATTAATTGACAATTGTTTTAAAATTTCTTCTGCTTTTAATTCAGAGAAATTGTTAGAGTGATTATTTGTATTAATTGTTCTGACATCATTGCTGTATGACCCAGATGTACTTTCTCCATTTCTTACATTACTTAACTCTTTTTTTAAACCATTTACTTCATTTAGTAAAAAAGCACATAAAGTGGTAAGACGATTATGTTGTGCTGCTAATTCATTTAATTTTTTTTTAGTATGGTGTATAGCTTTAGTATCCATTATATTCTTAAATTATATTAAAATCGAAAAAATTAAACGCTTTTAAAATATAAAAAGAAATTGATTTTTTTCTATATAAAAAAATATAAATATAATAATATAATGATTATACCAATTCGTTGTTTTACTTGTAATCAAATTATTGCTAATAAATGGAATAAATACCAAGAAAAAATTCAGGAACAATACCTAAAAGAAGATGTTACAAATAATATTAAGAAAAGATTTATTGACGTAAGTAATTTAGATAAAAATATTGAGGGTAAAATATTAGATGAATTAAAGATTCATAAATATTGTTGTCGTAGAATGTTAATGTCTCATGTAGATATGGCTGAAATAATTTAAACAAAATAGTTAAGAAATTAAATGATATATAAACATTAACTAAGATTCAATTTAAATCTTAGTTATAATTTTTTTTTATTCGTAATCAATATTTAATTATAAAATAATATAAATAATTTATTAGTTTATTACTAATATATTGTTGTTAGATTTATTGAATCATGTATGTATAAAATTACATCAAATATATCCATATTAATATAATTATATAAATAATTAATTAATATTTATAAATATTATATTTTTTAATTATATATGTATAATTTTTATGAAAGATTAGATAAATTAATTAAATTTGATAAAATTAGATTTTATAAAATATTAGAAATATTTCAGTATTCTTTTATTTTATTATTATTATTGGTTATTTTTGAATTTTTATTAAATAAGTTTTATTTTAGTAAATTTAATTTAAAAAGTGAAATAAATAATAAAGATGATAAATTACTTAATATTATTAAATTATTTCTAAATGTTTTTCGTGATACATTTTTAATTATTATTATATTATTTTATATCAGAAAAATAGCATTATTATTTCCATCTATCCCACATCTTATAGATAATTCATTTAAAGAACATACAACATTAGAATTTAGTATTCATATTGCACTTGTTGTTGTTTTTATAGAATTTTTACCTGGATATTTAGAAAAAATAGATGAATTAAGACAACAAATTTCAGATTATTAATAATTAATTTTTTTTTCAAAAATAAATATATTTTATTTTATTATGAAATATATTGGGATCAATGGTTTAGGAAGAATAGGAAAATCAATATTAATTCAATTTATTAATGGAAATATAAAAAATATTTCTGTAAAGGCAATTAATATTCCTGATTTTGATATTCATAATTTAGATACTTATTTAAAAAATGATACAACTCATTCTTATAATAAAAATTTTCATATAGAAATTGTCGATGACAATAAATGCCTAATTAATAATCATGAAATTTTTATTTTAAATAATAGGGATGCCTCAAAATTAAATTGGAGTTCTTATAATATTGATTATGTTATTGATAGTACAGGAGCATTTTTAACACAAGATAAATGTAATCAACATAACGTAGATTATGTAATTATGTGTGCTCCTCCTAAAGACAACAGTCCTCAATTCGTTTATAATGTTAATCATGAATTATATGATGGAGAAAAAATAATTAGTAATGCGTCTTGTACAACGAATTGTATTAGTCCAGTTTTAAAGTTTTTAGATGAAAAGTACACTATTTTAAATGCTAATTTTACTACAATTCATGCAACAACAGCTTCTCAGAATACAATTGATACAAATCGTTTTAAAAATAGAACATCTCGCTCAATAATTAATAATATTATTCCTCATAGCACAGGTGCTTCAAAATCTATTACTAAATTATTACCACAATTAGAAAATAAAATTAAAGGAACTTCATTAAGAATTCCTGTTTCTAATGTTTCAATTGTTGATTTAAATATAAAACTAGATAAAAATGTATTATTTGATGATTTAATGAATGAAATAAATAATTGTAATTATTTAGAATTAAATGATAAATCATTGGTTAGTAGTGATTTTAATACAAGTGAAAATCCATCTATTATTGATAAAAATGCTTCGTTAGATTTAGGAAATAATGAATTTAAATTAATGATATGGTATGATAATGAATGGTCGTATAGTAGTCAAGTTATAAAATTATTAGAAACTATTATAGAAAAAAATGAAAATAGTAAAAATAATGATAATGTTGAGAAAAATTTTATTGAAAATGCTGATGTACTAAATAAAAATATTATAATGAGAGTTGATTGGAATGTTCCTTATGATTTAAATAATTATAAGATTAATGATGATTTTAGAATTACATCATCATTAAAAACAATAAAATATTTATTAAGTAAAGATATTAATCGTTTATTAATTATTACTCATTTAGGAAGACCAAAAGATGAAAATGATACTAAATATTCATTAAAACAATTTTTAAGTCAATTTCAAACTTATTTTGATGAAGAAATAAAATTTTTAGAAAAAGGTATTCATAATGATTCAATAGATGAACTAAATAAAAATGAATATAAAATATATTTATGCGAAAATATAAGATTTCATCAAGAAGAAACTAATTTTAATATTAATAGTGAAGTTACAACTATATTTAATCAAATGGGAGACCTATTTATAAATGATGCTTTTGGTTGTCTTCATCGAAAACACATGAGTATATGTGGATTTTTAGGTGATAAATATTATGGTTATTTAATTCAAAAAGAAGTTAATTCATTAAAATTATTAATCAATAATATAAATAATGAAAAAATATTATCTATTATAGGTGGAGGAAAGATTGATGATAAATTAAAATTATTAGAAAAATTATCATTAAAAGTAGATGGTATTTACATTGCTGGTGGAAATATAAACTCTATTTTAAAAGATGAAAAATATATGAATTATATAAATAAAATTAGAAAAAATAAGTCAGAAATTAATGTAATGAATGATGGATTAGCATCAACTGATTTAGTATCTTCATCAAATTATTATTCAAAAAATGATTTACCATCTAATAAATATTTTTTTGATATAGGAATGAAATCAATTATTGAATTAAATGAAATTATTAGTAAATATGATATTATTTTTTGGAATGGAACATTAGGTGTTGTAGAAAATGATTTATATAAATATGGTTCAGATACATTAATACAATTATTAATGAAATCTAATAAAAAAATTATCATTGGCGGGGGGGATACAGCTTGTTTTGTAAATAAATTTAATCATAATTTTTATTATGTATCAACAGGAGGAGGTGCTTCAATAGATTATATATCAAATGGAAATTTAATAGGTTTAGATTATATAATAAATAATTAAATATTTTTATATGAAATATATATATGAATGAATGGTATAAAAAATTAAAAAAAGCTCCATGGTCACCTCCAAATTATGTTTTTGGAATAGTTTGGCCTATATTGTATGTGTTAATGTTTATTTCTGCAATAATGATTTACATGGATAAGAATTGTTATCCATATTGTTATCCAATTACAGTATTTTTAATTCAATTGGGTTTAAATTTAATATGGACAACAATATTTTTTAAATTAAAATTACCTATTTTTGCATTAATTGATTTAATATTAATAATTGGATTGACAACATATACTTTTTCCTTATTTTATGAAATCAATAAAATAGCTTCTTATTTATTAATTCCATATTTATTATGGTTAGGATTGGCTTTTAGTTTAAATTTATACATTGTATTAAATAATAAATTATCTAATTATTAAGTATGTATAAATATAATTTTCAAGAAAGATTATCTAAATTAACTACATTTGATATAATAAGAGTTTGTAAAATATTCGAAATGTTACAATATTCAACATTATTTTTCATAATGATAGTAATACTAGTTTATATTTTAAATAATTATTATTATAAGTATTTTAAAATTAGTGAAGAAATAAAAAACATTAAACAAAAAAATAAAGAAAATTTTATATTACTTATGTTATATTTAATTATAGATACTTTTGTAATTATTTTAGGACTATTTTACGCCAGAAAAATTGTATTGTTATTTCCATCATTACCAAATTTATATTATCCTACATTTCAACCACATACAACTATACATTTTACTATAAATGTAGCATTAGTTTTTTTATTACTAAATTTATTACCAGAATATAAAGATAAAATTAATGAATTAAAATTATATTTATCTTAAATTTTTATTAACCAAATAATTATAAATATATATATATTTATACTTATTGAATTATTATTAATATTAAAAAATTAATTATGTTTAACAGAGTGGGGCGCAATCATTAGGATTAAATAATGAGGAACCTTTTTTATTATCATTAATTATTTGAACATTTGATACACCTGAATTTATAATATTTTCTGACCCATTATCTACTTTTTCGTTGTTAGAGACGGAATCAGATTTGGACTCATTAGTTTTATCACTAATACCTAATGGTCCAAATAATCCTGTTCCAATTGATGATGGATTATCAAGTTTATTGATATAACTTTCAGTATAAGTAAGTAATATATCTGGGAAGTCCCATTTACTTTGATAGAATCTATTACCTAAAGCATTAGTATATGTTGTGAACCAATCAGATGTATTACCCCCTAATTCTTCAGTTTCTAATATCCATTCTTTTCCATTAAAATAATAATATTCAAAATATAATTTAGCATTTAATGGAGTAAAACTATTATAATAACCTGAAGGTGCAGGTACAAACCCTAATGGGAAAGCACCATATGTAAATTGCCAAAAAGCATCTTGATTACTATATTTACCAAAATAATATTTTGTAAATTGTCCAGTTAATCCATTTAAAAATGCAACTGATTTTAATACAATAGGTGTTTTTCCACTGTCGACAAATCTATTATACATATTAGATTTTAATAATGGCCCTTCAATTACAGTTGTTCCTTCTCTAGTTAATGTGTCGGAATCAAAAATATACGTACTTGTAATATTATTAAAACCTAATATAAAATCATGAATAACTAATCCACCAGTATATGGAAAATTTCCTAAATTTATATTTTGGGTTGGTGAATATTTTGGATTATAATAAGATGTAATAGCAGCCATCCATCTTTTTGTTAAACCATTCTTAGTAAAAATTTGTAGTTTTGTTGGGTCATTGACATAAAGTTTTGAGAAAACTTGCCATCTACCAATTATATTAGTTAATATATTTTCAAGTATAAAACTACTTAATCCAACAGCATATGTACCATTTTTAATAGAACCAAGTAAGATTCCAACAACTTCTTTATCATTATTTTCTTTAAATATTGGTGCTCCTGATAATCCTCCATTACCAATAAAATTAATTAATATTGATTCTGGTATATATGTTGATTCAGGATAAAAATCACCATGATAATGAGGATCAATTATTCTTCCACTAATTAATGAACTATTATCAGACATACCTAAATTACCAATAGAATATGTATTCTCACCAATTTTATAATCAGATGTTAAATTAATTCTTAAAGGGGTATATATAGATAAATCGGGTTTGAAACTTTTATTATATGGTAGTTCTGGATCATAAACAGCAATCATTATATCAGTAAATATATCTCTACCCATAACTCTAAATTCAGCAGTTGCAGTATTATTATTTCTACTATTATCATTAATACCAAATGTAGCTTTAATAGTACTTAAATTAGTTTTATCTATTATATGTGAGCATGTTACAATGTAAATATTTGGGTCATCGTCTTTATTTTTATATAAAAATCCAGTGCCAATTGTTTTTCCAGTAAAAATACTACATGTTGAATTCATATTATTTTCAATTGTTGTTAATTGTTTTTCAATAAATTTAATTTCTATTTGTTTGAATTGTCCCCATCTTAAGTAATGTTCTTTCGCATTTTCTAAATTATCAGTTGGTAAATTATTATCTTCAGCATATGCTAAATAATTAATATTATTTTCATTTTTAATACATATATCTTTCCATATACTAGTTACACCATATTTAGACATATAATCAAGTAATCCTTCAGTTTGAATAAAGTATTCTTTAAATCCATAAGGAATACCATATCCAACAGCACCAATATAACTACCAGATGACCATACAACTCTTGATATAAAATCAGTAAATATTACAAAATTATTACCATACACTTTAAAATCATTACTATATTTCAAAAAATCAAAATTAAATTTACTATAAATACCATCATCGTCACTAAAATAAAAATCTTGTAATCTTCTTATTTGGTCATCTTTATAAAAAATTAAATCAAATTGTTCTTTAACAAGTTGTGTTACTATAATATATGTGTCAGGCTCTTGTATATTTATATATCCAGGATGAATTGTTTGTGCATATTTATTATTATAATTAATTATTTCATTTGTCATTGGATTGAAATATTTTTTTAATTCTTCTTTGACAACAGTTGGTTTTAAATAAGATGGTGTTTTATCTGATATTTCAAGATAGTTTGGTTCAGATTGAAAAAATGTATCATTTCTTAATAAAAAATCATCAAATATTTCTAATTTTGTCTTTTCCTTTAAATCAAACTCAGACGCATAAATTTCAAAATTGAAATTCCATTTACTATAAAGTAGTTTTTGAGTTTCAGAATCATATGAATTAAAATATCTTATATCTGCTATACTTAAAACACTTGCCATTATATATATACTTAATATTTTTTTTTTTACATCTAATATTTAAATTTAATAAACTTTATAATATAAATATTTATATATTATTTTTTTATTAAATATAAAACTATCTATAATTTGATTTATATATTTCTTTGATTTTTTATCAATAGAATTAATTTTTGGAAAACCATTTATACTTGGACTAAATAAATCATATAATGTTGATTTTCCAAAATCTAATAATATTATTTTATTTTTTAATATTATTAAATTCTCGTTATGTGTATCATTGTGAAATAATTTATTATTTTCTAAATAATCCAATATTTTTTTTATCTTAATATATATTATTATTGATTTTTTCATTTTTAATGGATTTGTAATTTTATTTTCTAAATTTATATATTCCATAATTAAAGATATTTCTGTTTCACTATTTTTATGTTTTTTATATGTAATTTGATATAATTTTGGTATAACTATATTTTTTAATTTTTGACATAATACAAAAGCATATATTTGTAATATTATTTCACGAATAATAGAAACTATACAATAATTATTATAATTATTTATAAATTTATATTTTTTTATTATATAATTTCCATTTTTTATTATGCTAACCTTATCTTTTACACATTTATATATCTTTTTAGTTATTTTATCAAAAATTAATTCCTTATATCTTAATGAATATATCTTTTCTTGAATTATTTTTTCTTCATCAATTAATTCAATATTATTTTGTGTAATATTTAAAATTTCATTTAATATTTTTCTAAACGTATTTACTTTTTTATAAAATTCTTTATTTTTTTTAATTATTTTTAAATTTTTTTTTAGTATCTTTACATAATAATTAATATTTATTTTGTTATTTGTTATTCTTTTATATAAAAATATTGCTAAAATTGGAAAAAATAAATAAATATTATTGATTTTATTTGATTTATAATAAAAGATATTATATAATAATTTATCTATACTTATATTTCTTTTAACATAATGAATATCAATTTTTAATTCATCCATATTCAATTACTATTTATTTAGATAAATTATTAATTGTATTTAAAATACTATCAGGGGTTACAGATATTGAATCAATCCCTTCTTCAATTAAAAATTTACAAAAATCAATACTATCTGATGGTTGTTGTCCGCAAAATCCAACTTTAATATTATTTTTTTTATATGTTTTAATTGCTTGTGAAATTAATCTTCTGTAACTTAAATTACTATGATTTGATAAATGTGTGATTCTTTCACTATCTCTATCTACACCCAAAGTCAATTGTAATAAATCATTTCCTCCAATTGAAACTCCATCTATATAAGGACTAAATTCTTCAGCCTCTATTACATTAGACGGAATTTCACACATCAGATATACTTTAAGACCATCAACACCTCTTTTTAATCCACATTCTTGCATTTTTTCCAATACTTTTTTACATTCATCTGGAGTTCTACAAAATGGTATCATTACAATAACATTTTTCATTTTCATTGTATTTCTCACATATTTGATCGCTTCACATTCTAATTCAAATGCTCTTTCATATTCTTTTGAATAATATCTTGAAGCACCTCTCCATCCAATCATTGGATTTTCCTCAATAGGTTCATATAATTCTCCTCCTAATAAATTTTTATATTCATTGGATTTAAAATCACTAAATCGTACTATTACATCATTGGGATTAAATGCACTTGCTATTTTAGCTATTCCTCGTGCTAATCTTTTAACAAAATACCATTCAGAATTATCATGGTCTCCTAGTTTATTATAAATTTCCTCGCGTACTTTATCTGGTAAATTAGGATAATCAATTAATGCTTTTGGATGTATTTTTATATAATTATTAATAATAAATTCCAATCTTGCTAAACCAACACCTTTATTTGGTAATAATGAACTAGAAAAACTTGTTTCTGGATTTCCCACATTTAACATTAAATTTACTGGTAATTCTTTGTTTGTAAATTCAAATTTATCAATATGGAAACTTAAAATACCATCGTAAATTAATCCTTCTTCGCCATTAGCACAATAAATAGTTACTTTATTTACATCCTTTAAAATTTCTGTACAATTTTTTGTACCAACAACAGCATTTAATCCCATTTCTCTTGCTACTATAGCAGCATGGCAAGTTCTTCCACCTTTATTTGTTATAATACCTGATGATATTTTCATTAAAGGTTCCCAATCAGGTGTTGTCATATCAGTTACTAAAATATCACCTTTTTCAAATTTAGAAAATTCATTTAAACTATTTAAAATTTTAATATTTCCACTACTTATTCTTTCACCGACAGCAACACCCTTAATTAAAATATCTGATTTATCATCTAATATAAATTTTTCAATAACCAAATTTTTGGAATTAGAATGAATCGTTTCTGGTCTTGTTTGTAAAATATATATTTTTTTATCTACGCCATCAATTGCCCATTCTACATCAACACCTATTTTTTTTTCAAATAATTCACTATATTTTTCTTCTAAAAATAATACGGTTCTTGCTAAATCTACTGATTGATTATTTGTAATACTAAAATTTAATTTTTCAATTAGATTGGTTTCTATTTCTCTTATTCCACCTTGTTCATTATAAATTATTTTATTATTTTTATGTCCCATCTTTTTCATAATAATTGAATCAGCATCCACCTGTTTCAAAGAAGATTTATCACATATTATTTCATCAGGTTTTACACCACCACTAACCACTAATTCACCCAGACCAAAAGATGAATTAATTACAATTGCCTTATCATAACCACTCTCTGGATCAATTGAAAATGCTACACCAGCAGACGCAATATCAGAACGAACCATTTTTTGAACAGCAACACTAATTTTTACATCATTTAATTTTATTTTATGTGTATATCTATAAGACAATGCTCTTACATTAAATAATGATGCGAAACACATTTTTATATTTGAGATAACACTTTCTATTCCAAATATATTTAAATAGGTGTCTTGTTGTCCAGCAAACGAAGCATTTGGCATATCCTCAGCAATGGCACTACTTCTAATTGCAACTTCTAGATTATTATTATTGTATTTATTACATAATTTTTCGTATGAATTTTTAATTTCCTCCGTTTGAGATTCATTAAATGTGCCTTCACTAATTTTATTAATTAACATTTTTGATTTATTTTCTATATCATCTAATTTATCATAATCTATTTCATTTAAAGATTCTTCAATTAAATTAGTTAAATTATTTTGTTCTAAAAATTTGTCATATAAAATTATTGATACTGCGAATCCATCTGCTATATTAAAATTTAAGTGTTGGGATAAATGGTATAATTCTCCTAAAGAACTACATTTTCCTCCTACTAAATTTTTATTTTTATAAGAGCAATCTTTAAATTCAATAATATTCATTATATATATGTAAATTATTTTTTAAAAATAATATAACCAAAAATAAAAAATAATTATTGTTGTTTTTAAATTTAAAATTATATTATATTTAATAATGATTAATATAAATTAATGATTTAAATATTTCTTTATATAGTTATTTACCCAGTTAGTTTAAAATTTAATTGACTTTTTTAAATATTAATATATTAGATGAATATTGTTTATAAATAATGAAGAAATTAACAAAAGAAAATAATAAAGATAGCAAATTTGATAATCTAAATGATTATCATAAATTTAATACTTTTTTTGTCAATCAAGTATGTTATAATAATTCATAAAATTTAAAATATAATTTAAAAACTCAAAATGAATTAAATAACATTCAATTTACTATAAATAGTATTTAAAAATGTGATGTTGAACTTGCTGGTACAACACTTGCTGGAACAACACTTGCTGGAACAACATTTGCTGGTACAACATTTGCTGGTACAACACTTGCTGGAACAACATTTCCTGGTACAACACTACCATTTATTGGATTTCTTTTTTCATCAGAAAAATTGCTAAATAACGTATGAGCAAATGATCTAGTATAAGGTAATAAAAACATTGGATATTCGAATTTATGTTGAATAAATCTAGATAATGTATTTAAATTATATTTATTATACCAAGTTTGATCATTTCCACCTACATTTTCGGATTCTAATACCCAAATATTTCCATTATAATAATAATATTCCATATATACTTTTCCATATGTATAACATAATTTATTAATAATTTCTAAATCATTTACTTTAAAATTTCCTAAAGGTGAAAATCCATAATTAAATCTAAAAAATCCATTTTGATTACTATATTTACCTATGTTAAATTTATAATATTGACATCTAATACCATCATAAAAAGTCATTGATTTTATTACAATTGGATTTTTATTTGATTCTATATATCTACTATATATTTTTGTACTAAGTAATGGACCATTCAAAGGTATAACACTTCCTTTAATAATTGATTCAGTTTCATAAATAAATGTTTCTTTCACATAATCAAATCCTAGTATAAATTTAGTAATAACTAAACCACCATTATATTTTAAATTAATTAATGAACTATTTTTTCCTCTAATATTAATTGGATCATTATAATAACCAGATATCCCTAACCATTTTTTGGTTAATCCTCGTTCTTTACCTATACTAAATGCTAATAAATTATCCTTAAAATTAATTTTTATTATTTCATAATTTTGAATAATTGGATTTACTACTGACATTAATGAAAAATTATTTAGTGCTATTGTAAAACTTTTATTACTTTCAAAATTACCAACTATCATTCCTATTAAATTATATTTATTGCTTCTTTTTACCAATACAGGTGCACCTGATAAACCTGCATCTATATTAATATCTAAGAATAAACATTCAGGAATTGAATATGAACTTGCTATAAAACTACCATTATATTTTGTATCCATAATTTTACCATTGAGAATAACTCTATTGTCTATTGAACCCAATGAACCTATTACACTTACATCAATATTTTCGTCTAGATCTATATCTAAATTTATTTCTATAGGTTGATAATCACTTAAATCTACATTAAACGTTTTATTATAAAATAATTCAGGATCAAATAATCCAACCAATATATCAGTATATTTATCTCTACCAATAACTTTAAACTCTGCCGTTGTTGATTTTGTTTCATTGCTATTATCAATAATTTCAAATATACCAAAAAATGATTCTAAATTTTCATTTGATAATATATGACTGTTTGTAATAAGATATATATCATTCGGTCTATCTTTATACTTATATAGAAATCCAACACCTGTTTTTGATTTACTCATTTGATCTCCACCTACTATTGCTATTGATTTGAAAAAAATTTCATATTCGTTTATTTCTTTTTGATTATATTTTACAGGATATCTTATAAATTGTCCACTCTTTAAATAATCTTCTTCCAAAAGTGATTGTACATTAGGTAAATTGGTTATTTTTGAATAATCTTCCCAATCAACATTATATAAATTCTTTTTTGTGTTTCTAAACATACTAAAATTTCCATGTTCTACCAAATAATCTCTTAAATCTGGGACTTCAATAAAATATTTTACAAATAAATTGGGAAAACCGTAACCATTTGTACCTATTTCTGTATCTGATTCATAAATAACTCTTGAAATAAAATCAGTAAATATTAATAATTTATTACCATAAACATTAAAATCTTTACTAAATAAATCAAAATTAAAATTATATTTTGAATATATATTATTATCCTGATCATTAAAATAATAATCTTGAAGTCTTCTTACTTGGTCATTAGAATATGGAACTAAATCAAATTGATTTTCCACTAATATATCATATGGTATATATGTATTTAAATTAAATGAATTAATATAACCTGGATGAATAGACATAGAAATATAATCGTTATAATCTATAATTTCTTGAGTAATTGGAAAAAAATATTGTTTATTATTTTGTTGTACTTTTGTTGGGCTTTTATAATCCCATCCATTTACTAATAAAAATTTATCAAAAATTTCTAATTTTGTTTTTCCGATTAAATTATAATCAGTCTTAAACTTTTCAAAATCAAAATTATATTTACTATATTCTAATTTTTTTGTTTCAGAATTGTATTCATTAAAATATCTAATTTTTTTTAATGGATAAATACTATTCATATAATCTTTAGTAATAAAAAAAATTTAATATATATAATTTTAAATAAAATACATTTTATTAATATTATTCTTATATTTTTTGACATAAAGTAATACAAATAGGATCTATACTATTCTTAGCATTTTCTGTAAAATTTTGTCTCCCTAATGTTGGATAACTATTTACAATAGCAGTTTTTGGATCTTCAGATATAACACCAACTCTAAAATAATCTCCTTTATTCATTTCCAATGTATAAATAATTACTAATACAGATTTATCCCCTTTATTTTTTACTGTGTTTGTAGCAGAACTATCCGACAAAATAATTTCTTTTTTATTAGGACCTCCAATTGCAGTAAATCCACTTAATTTTTTTGGAACATTATCATCTGCTGAATATAAACAATCAACTTGATACTGATTTGTAATAACCCATTTACCTGGATTTTGACAAACAATTTTTGAACCACTTCCAACAGGATCATTTCCGTCATTTATAAATGTAAAATCATTATTATCTTTATTATTAAATGCTAAATATTGAGGTATAGCTGGCTTATTATTTAAAATAGGGAACGCATGTTTTCTTTCTCCTATTCCATAAATTACATTTGAATACATATTAGTTCACTCTTTAAAATCAGGAACAATATTATTTAAAATAATTTTCCATTCATCTAAGTCTCTTGAATTAGCACCCTTTGACAACCATACAATATCTGCTATTTTATAATCTTTTAATCCATTAATTGTTCCAGTGTATTGATATGATGATACTGCATAAGGATCTCTTAATCCAGTTGAAAATGAAATACTTACATTATCATCAAAATAAATATTAAAATTACAAAGTAAATATGGAGGAATATTTCCTATGAATTTTCCGCATCCTTGTGCTGCTACTAATATATTCCCATTCTTTCTTTGTACGGGTGTCAAAATATTTTTATTATCAGTTAAATTCGTAATTTTTCTTATTTGTGTTAAACCCCATATTGGAGGTGTATTAAATAATGGATCATTATAAGTTGTCTGAGATGTCGAAGATTGTGCACTAAAAGATGGTGCTTTAAATTCTATTATTGCTTTATCACTAGACATAATTTATAATGTATATAAATATAAAAATATTCATTAATAAAAAATAAATATTGAGAATTTATAAAAATAAATTCTAATATATATTCTTAAAGTTTATATAATTTTACATTCCAATTATCTAAATCTTCATTACCACTAGCTTGAGCAACCCACTCAACATCTGCTATTTTATATTCATCAAAATTACTAGCCAACCCAGTATATTTATAAGTACCAAATCCATAATTGCTATCAAATCCTGTCATAAAAGATATACTTGTAAAATCATCGAATTTTAAAACATATCTTCCAGTTTGATAAGGTGGTACATTATTCACTATATCTCCGTTTCCAGTCAATGATACTAATAATCTAGCTTTTTCTTTTTGTTCATCATTAAATAAATTATAATTATCTTCAATTATTTTAACATCTCTTATTTGTGTTAATGCCCATATTGGAGGTGTATTATTTAATTTACTTGATCTAACTGTATTCCTAACTGTAGAAGAAGCATTGTAAGCAGGAGTTTGAATTCTAAAATTAATTGTTTCTTTTTTATTTGACATCTATATTATAAAAATATAAAAATATAAAAATATAAAAATAATAATATTTTATTATAATATGAATTAAATTAATGTTTTTACAATAATTGTTTGTCCAAAAGTATAATTTTCAGGTAACATAAATTTAATTTCAATATCTTTTTTTTGATAACTGATTATTTCATTAGATTTTTTATTAATTAATATATCATTTGGTATTTCAATATCTTCTAAAGAACAATTATCGAGATTTTTAAAGAAATCTTTATTATTCATTATTAAATTATCATAAACATATCGAGTGACTCTTTTTTCTTTTTCATATCTAGCTAATTTTAATCTTGGGTCGTGTTCATTTGAAAATAATTGAGTTCCCCTTTCAACTTCCCAATTATTATTATCTAAAACCATTTGAGTGCATGCTGTATATTGAACAGGAGGACCATTATAATTTCCTATTTTAATATCTTCATAATGAGGTAAATGTATATTATTAGGATTTGTATTTAAAGAACGAATCATGTCAATAGAAGGTTTAGCATGAGTAACTAAAATAGCAGTTCCATCATCTTCAACAAATGGATGTTTAATTATTTCATGTACAATTGAATTTAATCTAATTTCAGTCCCTCCATTTAAAGGCTCGAAAAAATGATTACTATCTTTTTGTTTTTCAAAAATAACTTCTTTTAAAGGATTATAATTTAAATCAATACGATTTGATATGCTCATTAAATCAGCAGCATTTAAAAACCAAATAGGATTTTCATCTAAACCACTTAAATAACTTGGATCTTCACATAATCCAGGCTCTACACAAATTTCTGTTGACTTATCTGAATACAATCCATCATATTTTAATCCTTCTAATTGCTTTGCTATAGCGTCAGCCGTCTGAATACATCTAATAAATGGACTAGAATAAATAGCTATTGGATGATTAATAGGTAATTTACCATATAACCATTTACCTAATCTTTCAGCTTGTTTATATCCAGTAATTGATAAAGGTGTATCATGTGGTCTTAAAGCTTTTTTTACCCATAATTGATTAATTTTATCTAATCTTTCACCATGTCTAATTATAAATAAACATTTAGCGCCTATATTTTTCATATTCCTAAAAATGAATAACATTTTTTTTAATTTAATATCTTTTATTATTAAATAATATATCAAAAAATAAAAATGTATAATATATAAAAATAAATAAATAATATATAATATGACAGATAAATCGCAATTAAAACTATTTATTAGTGAATATATTAATTTAAATAATGAAGAAGATTTATTAAAAGATAAAATTAAAAATTTAAAGTCAAAAAAAGATAAAATTCATGATAATATTGTTAATTATATGTCAAATAATGATATTTTAGAAAAAGAAATAATATTTGATAAAAATAAAATAAAATGTGCTTCATCGAAAATAACCGAATCAATTACTAAAAAACTAATTTTTGAAAAATTAAAACAATTTTTAAAAGATGAAAATTTAGCAACTCAAGCAACTGATTATATTTATAATGGACGTAATTGTACTCAAAAATTATCTTTAAAAGTAAGCAATATAAAAAAATAATTTTAATCATTATTATAATAAATATGATTGATTTTAATACTTGGATTGATAATTACATTGATGTTTTAAATATTATGTATGGTGAAATTTTAACAATTTCCTATAATAGAAATATTAATATACATAATAATCAAGAAACATTTGATGATTTCTGTAAAATGATATATAGCAGTAGTAAAAACTTATATTTAAGGAACCCAGAAGATTATGAATTTATCTAAATTAATTTAAAGAAATAGATATAAAATAAATTATAGAAATAAAATTAAAAATGAATTACGCAGATATTACCAAAAAAAATAATGATATTATACAACCAAAAATAAAAAAAGAAGAAGTCAAAAAAGAAATAGTTGTATATAATAAATATTCTGATTTAGTATTCAAAGATGTTGAAGATGAATTTGATTTTAAATATTTAAGGAATATCACTGATATATCAATAGATTTTAGAGATTATATAAATAAAAATTATTTACCTTTTATGGATAAAATTATAGGTATAGAATATCATATTTATGATTTTTTAAAATATAATAGTAAAGAATATCATAAAACTCTTAAACATGTTGAAGAATATAATAATAATTTAATTGAAGAATATGATAAAGAACTTGAAGAAATTGAAAAAGAATTAGCTGAAGAACAATATATTAGTGATTAATTTAAATTTTTTAAAAGATTTTTATTTTTAATATTTTTTATTTTATTTTCATGTGGTGAATATGCCCACATGATTAATATTGTATGCATTTTTGTGGGTAATCCTTTTAATATACCACTTTCATGAAAAAATGGTATATTTTGTGATTTCATTTGTCCCATTTTAGCATTAATTCTATTTATTCTTGTTTTTTCCCAAGTAACTCCATTTGGTTTATCTTTTCTTACTGGGCATTTAGATAATTTCTTGATATCGCTATTTTTTTGATATACATTAAGAAAACCTACATTAGTTGTTATTGGTTTATCAAGACCTCTTGCTCTTCTAGAAATATTATAATATTCTGCTAATTTATCATAATAATTTATAATTGAACGTGATAAATAAGGAAAACTCATATAATATAATAATATTTTTAATTATTTTTTATCCATTTTTGAAATATTTTAATAGCTTCTTTCATTTCTTTTGTTTGATGTGGATGATATTTAGCCCTATAAAACATAGTATTTACAACACTTTTTTGGTATTTTATTGGTTTATCTTTTATTTTTTCAATTGTATTTAAAGCTGTTTGTTTATCTTTAAATCCTAATCCTTGTAAAGTACTTGAAGGATTATAATCTTCGTATAAAGATAAACCTTTTTTATTTAATTTTGCTTCTTTTTCCCCCATTGGCATTGATTTAATATTATTAATAATATTTGATTTTGAAAAATGGTTATATACTTTCTTTAAGTTGCCATCATAACCTACTAATCCTATTTTAAAAAGATAATCTTTTTTTTTGTATGTTATTAATTTTATATTAAATTTATGATAATCATACATATTTTTATCATATGACTTTTTTAATTTTAAATAATCTTTATTATCATATTCTGGTGTTTGTATTAATAATAAACGAAAACTATTTTTATATTTCAAATATCTTTTACATTTTTTATAACTTATATCCATACTTTATATTACAAAAAATTGATTTATAAATTAAATATAAAAGATAAATAAAAATGACTACAAAAATAACTACGAAAAAAAGGAAATTATCTGAGTTTTTATGTAAAAGTGATTGCGAGGAATTAATATGTAACATTTGTTATGACAAAATAGAATATAATATATATTATATATCATATTGTTGTAAAAAAATGACATGTATTAAGTGTTTAAAATTATGGCATGAAAAAAATGATACATGTATTATATGCCGTAAAAAAAACAAAACAATAAAAGATTATCTTTTATATTTTGAAGGAAAAGATCCGACGCCAATTGAAAAAGAATTACAAGAAGAAGAAAATTATCAAATGATGTGTGAAGAAAACGAAATGAACACTTTTTTAGATTTGGAATCAGGTAGGTTAGTTCAATGTGAATATTGTGGGAATATATGGGATGGAAACGCACAGTGTAATTGCTGGCAATGGCTAGAACATGAAAATGATCATGACCGTGATTCAATTAGTTAAAACATTTATATACAATAAATATTAAATAAATTATAAATAAATAATTATATTTCTCAAAATTAAAAATTGATTTTTAACACTCCTAAAAGTTTAATAATATAATAATGGAAGGTAATTCTATTGATAATAATTGTTTTTGTCTAGAAAAAGACTGTACTAAAATTGATGAATCTCTATCTGATTTAGAACGAAGAGAGTTTTTTTCTGGTAATAATATATCAGATTCAGATTCAGATTCAGATTCAGATTCAGATAATAATGATGAAATTAATGTACATATTAATGAATATCCAATTGAAAATACATCAAATGAACATATAAAATCAACAGATAAAGCATTTGTAGAACAAAAATCTATGCAGCAAATTATTGACGAATCAAAATTAAAGACAGAACAAGAACTTATTAAATTAGGACAACAGTTAAAGGAAAAAGAACAAAAAGAAAATAATTTAAAAACTAATTTAACAAAAAGTAAAGACATTCTAAGTAAGTACAAAGACAAAGATAGTATCCAGATTGTGGATGAATTTATTAAAAATAAAAAATATATTGAACTTAAAGAACTTATTGATGTATTAATGAATCATGAAAGTATTGTCAATGAGATTTTAGTTGAAAAAGACAAGAAAATTGAAAAATTAGATACTCAATTAGATGAATCAATTCAAGATAATAAAGATTTAATGCAAGAAAATAATGATTTAGAAGATAAAATCGAAAAATATTGGGAACCACGTGTTTCTAAACTTCGTGGGATGTTAATTGAAAGAAAACAATATTTGAAATACTATCATATAGGTTATATTACAATAATTTTTCATACTTTTATTTTAACAAAATATGGATTTTATTCTTACTTTAACTTTTGGTGTGGATTATTCGATATTTTATATAGAATAATTTATTTTTTAGTATTTTTGCTTCCAAATACATACCATGTACTGACTAATCAAAATACGTATATTAATATTTCCAATAATGTATTAGATGTAACTAAATATTGTCTTAATTATACATTAGATGTAAGTAAATATTTTCTTAATTATACATATATTAATACATCTGATAAATTATCAAAATTAATATATATTATTTTTAATAATTATATAAGAATGGGTTTAATATTTTTTACTCTTTTACTCATAAAAGTAATAAAATAATTACACAAATTAATTTATACATATTAAAATTTATAATTCAAATAATATAATTTTTTAGAAATAAATAACTATATTAAATTTCAATTTTAATGAATGACAATATCAATTTCATGAACAATTTCTTGTATTACCAAAAAATCTTTTACATTATTACATTGATTTCCTGATAATTGAATTACTTCTTGTTCATTATCATCTTTCATTACAGCACCATTGCATTTAAATAATCTTTTTAATGCTTTTGTAATTTTTTTGATATCTAAATCATTTTCTAATCCTTCAACTGTTGTTATGCATTTTCTTCCATTTCTTTGTGTTTTTCGTATATGTATTTTATTTCTACTAATTTCACCTTCTTCTTTAAACAAATCATTATTATTATTAAAATTATTTATATCCATGATGTATATTATTATTTAATATAATATCTTTAATATATTTTATGTGAAAAAATTATAACTCCATGTTATGAAATCTAAAATAAATACATGAAAGAAAAAGTAACACATACCATAAAAACTAAATTTGTATGTTAATGATTCATCTTTTATATTATTTAATTGATATAATACATAAAATGTACAAGCTGAAACTAAAAATAATGTAAAAATAACTAATTTACGAATCATACATTTATCTTCTTTTTTAATCAAATATAATATAGATAACGGCATCCAAAATATAGAAAATAATACTATACCTAACAGACCAATATAAATATTATGTTTTATATTTTCATCTAAATTATTACTATAATTTAAGTAATACACAGTAATCAAAAATGGTAAAGAACTTATAAAAATAGAATATATATATAAATATTTAAAATTTCCACTTATTTGCCCCCATAATTTATCAATGTATGGTGTTTTTTTTGCCAATCTGTAATAAGAATATAATAAAAATATACCAGATAAAAATAAAACTAAATTATTCATATTATTTATTAAGAAATTATTTTTTTAATTAAATGATTATAAGATATATTTTTATTAATACATATTATGGGGTTAAGTATATTAACTTATTTTATAGGTAGTTTTTATATAATAAATACTACTTTTCATGTATCTAATGATTTAACAACATATTTGTTTAAAAATAAGTATATTAATTTACCAATGTTTAAATTTGATAAAATAAATGAAGTTATATATTCAAGTATTCATTGTATATTAATTAGTTTTTTAAGTTTTCTTTGTTTTGATAGTAATACAATTGACTATAATAATTATTTAAATTTTAGTCTAGAAAATAGGGTACAAGATAATGATTTAATGATTTTGACATTATCATTGAGTTTATCGTATTTTGTTATTGATTTATTCCGATGTTTATATTTTCAAAAATATTTGTTTATTATACATCATTTATGTGCCTCATTTTTATTAAGTAATCATTTATATTTAATTAAAAATGAAAGTCATCATGGTATTTATGCTGTACATACATTATTTTTATTAGAATCAAATAATTTATTACTTAATATAGGATTTTTATTAAAAGAATTTAAATATCATTATTCAATTACATGTACATCATGGATAATTCATTTAATATTTTTTATAATATTCAGACTTATTCAATTCCCAAAAGTAATATTGGTATATATGTTAAATGATTTTAATTTTTTTAATTTTATGATACAAATGCCGAATATAGCTATAATATATATGGGTTCATTATATTGGTCGTATAGACAAGTAAATGGTATTAAAAAATATTTAAAAGAAAATTGTGTAATATAATAGTTAAAATAATTTATTTTTTTTCGAAATTAAAATAAAAATGAATAATCAAATTTTTGTTTTAGAACCACGTTGTGGGTTATGTAATCAATTAAACTGTATAGCAATGGGAGTTATTTTAGGTGTTTTATATAAAAGAGATATATATTTTCATGGGTTTCAATTAGATTACATGAATGAAAATGAATTAATTAAATTTGAAGAAATTATTAATACAAACCATTTAATAGAAATTATGGATTCTATGAATATTAAAATAAAAATATTAAAATCAATTCCTATAAATATAAGTATCGTACCTAAACTAAATACAAATAATGAAATTATTAATGATATTAAAGATATATTTAGTTATTTATCTGATGAAAGTAATATAAAAGAAAAAATACTAAATTTAAAAAATCCAATTAGTAGTTATGTACCAGATGAATATCAAAATTTATTTAATTATATAAAATTAAATATAAAATTTCATGATAAATTCTATAAAATAGCAAATGAAATAAAAGAAAAATACGAATTAACCAATTATTGTTGTATTCATCTAAGAATGGAAGACGATGCTTTAGAATTTTTTGAAAAAAAATTAAATAAAAATATTATAGATATAAATGACATACATAAACAAATGTATTTAAACGAACTTAATAATATAAATTACAATGATGTAAAAATATATGCATGTACATCATTAAATATTTGTGAAAATAAAAATAATTTATTTTATAAAATTATAAAAAAAAAATACAATTTAATAGACAAAAATGAATTAATAAAAGATTATAAATTAAGTGATAATACTGAACAAAGAGAATTGTATGGAATTATTGATTATATAATTGCTACTGATTCGGTATATTTTATAGGCAGTGATTGGTCTTCATTTTCGATTGCTATCAAAAATAATCATGAACATAATAAAAAAGATTATAATTTGTTAAAAATACATGATATATGTTCAAATGCTTAATTTGTTAATGTTTGAGCTTTTAATATAATATTATGAATTGCTTCTTCAATATTATCATTTTGAAACATTATACATTGAATTTCAGCAGGAGACATTACATATTCTTGAATTTTATTTAAATCATTTACATATTTATTCATATCATTATTGTTAAAATCATATTTTAATTTTAACATTTCAATAATATTTTTTCTACTAGATTTTTTAAATTCATATTTAAAATCAATACGTCCAGGTCTTATTAATGCTTCATCAATTTTATCTGGATGATTAGTTGTTACAATTATCATAACACCATATAATTCAATTATACCATCTAAAATATTTAGAAAACAAGACAAATCAAATCCTTTTTGTTGAACAGATATTATATTTTTTAGTTCATCAGATAAAGATTTATCTTTATTATCTTCTTTAATTGATATAGTTGGTTTGGTTTCTCTTTCTTTAATTGAAGAAAGTTTCGTTGCATCACAATCTTCCAAAATAAAGCATAATTGATTCCCTTCATAAGTTTTATTATTGATTTTTCTGTTACGGAATATTTCTTCTAACTCTTTATTAGATTCAATATTACTTAGATTAATAATTATACCATGACGATTTGTTTCTTTTAATATTGCTTTGATTGTACTTGTTTTTCCTGTACCAGGACTTCCCCAAAATAACATACCAGCTTTATATGGCATTCCCATTTTTTTGAAATCTTCAATTACTTTATTATCAGGAACAGATTTAAACTTATGTACATAATTAATTAATTTGTCTTTATCATCAAAAATGACATTAGTAAAATTCTTATTATGAATATTAAGATGTTCTGAATATATAAGTTTTGATTCATCATCTAAATTTTCCGTTTTTTGATATACATAAATGTATTGTTTATCATCTTTTTCAGTAATTTTATCCATGTAAATTTTTTTAATTTTTGATAAGAAATTATTTAATTTTTGAATTTTTTTATTTTTATCTAAATCATTGACATAATAACTATAAATTGTTGCTGTTAAATCATTTTCACCAGTTTGTTCATCTTTTTCATTAATTGATGGTCTATTACTCATTTTTAAATAAATGTTTTCATCTTTATTTATCAATATGTCTTCAATTGTTGTTTTAGGAATAAATTGATATCTATCATTTTCATCACCTTTATCATCCCATCTATTTGACCAAGATGTGTCCTTTAACTGTGTTGTCAAAATTTCTTTTTTCTTTGGAATATCTATTGTTTTAATATAATCTAATAAAGCAATAAAATCTGTACTATATATCTTTTTTTTTTGAACTTTATCTCCATATCCAATTGTATATGACACATTATGTGTTGTTAATTCAATACTAGTTATATTATTTTGAATAAATAAATTAATAAATTTATTTAATTCTATTTCACATAATGTTCTAATATTCGTTTTATCTATTGAATCATTTATGAAAGAAAATATTGTATAAGCAATTACTATTAATATAGTATAATGATTATTAATATTATCCATTTTAAATAATGTACCTAATAGTAACAGATTTGACGAGTTAAGAATATCCATATTTTTCTTTTTTCTTTTTGTGTATTAAAATTTAATTAATTAATATAAGAATTATTTTCAATTTTTTTTAAAAAAAATCTTACTTATTATATATATGGGAAATTTTAATAATATGAAAAGTTCAATGATGTCAAATCCTTTAGTGATTTCAATTATTGTATTATTAATTATTTTAGTAATACTAAGCATTGTTAGATTATTAATGCCAAGTTTTAGTGCTGGTGTAGGTGTAAAAGGTCATTTTGGTTCTGTAAAAGGAAATATTAATTTAGAAGCATTTGATAATCAAAATAAACCTACTTTAGTTTTCTTCTATGCAGAATGGTGTGGTCACTGTAAAAGATGTATGCCTGAAGTAGAAAAACTAAAACAAGAAAATCTAGATGGTGTAGAAATTGTTGCTATTGATTCTGATAAAAATCCTGAAATGATTAAAGAACATAACGTCCAGGGATTCCCAACAATTAGAATGTATCCTCAAGGTTTAGCTAATAAAACAAACTTTGAGAATTTTGAAGATGAAAGAACTGTACAAGGATTTAAAACATTTTTAGAAAGAATGTTAAATAGAACCTAAATATTTTAATAAATAAAAATACTTTTTCAATAAAAAATTCTTTTTTAATTTATTTATTTTTTTTCTAAAAAATAAATTTGCTCTTTTTATACCAATATTAATTAATTTCATTTTTTGCTCTTTTTCCAATTTAAAATTATATTCTGGATCATTAATTATATAAATTGTATTTTTTATTTTATTCTTATATATCATCCTCAAATAATTATAATAAACTAGAAAAAATATGTTCAATATTTGATTATGACTATTTAATTTATCATTACTATCATTATTTATTATAAAATTATTCTCATATTCAGAATAAACTATTAATCCAAGTTTTACTGTATCTTTATGATAATTATGTGGATAAGGATCTAAAACAGCTCCGTCTATATAACTATTCCCTTCATAATTAACTGGCGCACATAATACCGGTATATTCATGCTTATTAACAACGCTTCGATAATATTCATCGTTGGTGTATTAATATAATTAAAGTATTCACATTTATTATATGTTAAATTTACACCATTTATAGTCAATGTTATATTTGTTTTTTCATATAATTCTATAAATGTTATATCATTTGATAAGTTCTTTATAGAAATTATTGAATATAATAAATTTCTAATTTTTTTATGATCTACAAAACCTCCTATATTAATTAAATTAATTAATTTTGGTGTATAAAATTCTTCTAGGTTTAATTCAATGGTAATATTTTTAATATCATCTACAGAATATCCTATATTTAACAAAAAACATAATAAAGCACCAACAGAACATCCTGTTAAATATTTAAAATTTTTAAATCCATAATTTTTATTTATGACGTCTAAAGCACCAATATAACATAACCCATTCATGCCACCGGAACCAATTATTAATTCATTAAATTTATTATTCATAAATTCTATAATTAATATTTTTTTATATATTCTTATTATGAATAACTATGATTATTATGGTAACTATAAAAATAATGATGAATATCCATTATTTACAGTAAATGACTTACAAAAAAAAGCAAAAGAAAAAGAAAAAAATAGAAATAAAATTTATTTTATTATATCAAAAAAATGTTTTGATAAAATTAAAGAAACATCTTCTAATGAAGAGACATTTTGTTTATTTAAAATTCCTGAATATATACCTGGTTATCCATTATTTAATATGACAGAATGTGTTTTGTATTTATTAAATATTTTGAAAGAAAAGGGTTTTATATGTAGATATGTAGATAATTATATTATTTATATTACATGGAATATACAAAAGAAAAATTATAAAGCTATAGAAAATAATGTTAAAAATAACAACGATTGTTTAAGTAATATTCATTTGAAGTATAAGCCAACAGAGGGAAATAGTTTTAAGAATTTTATTCCTAGGAAGAAATTTTAAGTACTTCTACTTCCTAAATATTTTCCTAATTTAAAAATATTATCCATAATGAAAATAATAATTAATCCTAATACAATTAAAACAATTAAATCTTGAATATCTGTTTTAGAATCATTATTATTAAAATTACTAAAACTTTCTATAGATTCTTCACTTTCAGAATTATTATTTCTTGTATTCATAAACATTTTATATTTTCTAAATTCATTTTCTAATTGTACAAATCTATCTTGTAATGATTTTTGTTCAACATCATCATTAAATGGTTTGTAGTCTTTATCATCATTATATAAACCATTTACCTTATTTATTGGATTAAATCTATATTTATTATATTCTTCATTTATGTTATTTTCAGGTGTTTTATTTCTTTCTATATAATTCATGGTATTTAATATATTTTTCATACTTTCATTATCCTTTTTTAAGTTTTCATAATCTGTTTGAGATTGTGATCGAAAAGAATTATTTTCTTCATAATCTTTTTCTTTTATATTTTTTTGTTCTTGTACTTTTTCTTTGATTTTTTCTTGTTTATCCTGATTTTTATCTATATTTGGACCCCAGGCTTCTTCTAATGAACAATAGGATATTTTAGACATATTAACCTCTACTATAGAATTAGATTTTTTTAAAATAAAAAAAATATAGATAAATTTAAAATATAAAAATTATTATATTATAATAATTTATGGATATTGATATTTTAAAAAATATTTTTATGATATTTATAATTATATTATTAATTTTTGTTATATCAAATGATAATCAATATAATAATGTAGTAACAAAAAATAAAGTTAATTATTTAGTATTGTTAATTTTAGTATATTTTATTTATGTAGATATTTCTATATCAATTATAATATTATTTTTACTTTTTATTTTACTTAGTAATAAAAATTTTTATAATAGATATATTTTAAATAACAAATATTTAAAAGATTATTTACCTAATTCAGAAAATTTTGAAAATAGTTCTGACTCTAAAGAATATGACTTTAAACCTTATAATGAATATGATAATGTAAAAAGTATAGAAAAAATAAGCAATGAAGAAGAAAAATCTTCAAATGAAGATAAAGAAGAAGATGAAGTAAGCAATCAAGTTATTAATGAGCCATTTAAATCAAAAGTGCAAGATATTAAAAAACATTTAAATAATGCTATTAATAATATAAATTAATTATAATTTTTTTATATATATAAATTAATGGATAGTGCTTTAATAAATTTATCAAATAGTCCAATATTTAATGGTTCAATTATGTTACTGTCAAATATTGGTGGAAAATATTTAGCATTAGATTTACCAAAAAATATAGATGTTTTATTTGAAAATTATGCTATATTAAGATATTTGATATTATTTTCTGTATTCTTTATAGCAACAAGAGATATTAAAATATCAGTTTTATTAACATTATTTTATTTTATAGTTATAAAATTCTTGATAAATGAAAATAGTCGATTTTGTATAATAGAGAAAAAAAATAATAAATAAAATATAAATAATATTCTTTTATAGTATTATGATTCATTCTATAATCATATTATTAATAGTATTAATTATTTTTGTAATATTAAATAATTTATTAACAAGTAATGAAAACTTTACATCTTCGACAAATAAAATTTATAATTATTTAATAATTGGTTCAGGACCAGCTGGATTACAAACAGCTTATTTTTTAAAAAAATATAATGAAGATTATATTATTATAGAAAAAAGTAATAATAGTGGTTCTTTTTTTAATAAATTTCCTATTCATAGAAAATTAATTTCAATTAATAAAGTAAATACTGGTTCTGATAATAAAGAATTTAATTTAAGACATGATTGGAATTCTTTATTAAGTGATGATGATTCATTATTATTCAAAAATTATAGTCAAGATTATTATCCAAATGCCGATGTCATGGTAAATTATTTAAATGATTTTAAAAATAAGAATGATTTAAATGTTTTATTCAATACAAATGTTATAAAAATTAATAAAATAAATGACATATTTGAAATTCAGACTTCAAAAGGTACTTTTAAATGTAAAAATTTAATTGTTGCTACTGGTTTATTTAAATCCAACAAATCAACTAAATTTGACGATGTCATTTTATATAGCGATTTAAAATCAGATAAAGAAAAATTTAAAAATAAAAATATTTTAATTATTGGTCAAGGTAATTCAGCATTTGAAACAGCTAATTATTTAAATGATGTTGCCGCATTTATACATGTTGTTGGTAAAGGAGCATTAAAATTTGCTTGGCAAACACATTATCCCGGACATTTAAGAGCAATTAATAATGATTTTTTAGATACATATCAATTAAAAAGTCAAAATGGATTAATTAATTTCAAGAAAAATCAAGATATTATGATTAGTAAAAAAAATAATAAATATTATTTATTTGGAATGGAATCTGAAAATTCTGGAGAAAATAATTCATTAGAAAACCAATCTGAAAAATCTGTAGATAATAATTCATTTGATTTAGGAAATATAAATTCATTAATAGAAGATTTAGATGGTCAAAAAGGGTATGATTATGTTATTGATTGTACTGGTTTTAATATGGATAATTCTATATTTGGCAATATAAAACCTTTAACTAATGGAAAAGTTCCATTATTGAAATCTAATTTTGAAAGTAAAAATGTTAGTCATTTATATTTTGCTGGAGTTTTATCTCAGGAAATTTCTTATAAAAAAAGTTCAAGTGCTTTTGTACATGGTTTTAGATATCTAATTAAATCTATGGTTAAAATTAATACAAATAATATTGAAAAAATAAAAATTAATAGTCAATCTGAATTAGTAAATAAAATTCTAGATAGATTAAATAATAGTTCTGGATTATATCAAATGTTTAATTGTTTATGTGATATTGTAATAATAGAGAATAATACAATTTATTATATAGAAGAATTGCCTATTAAATATGTTTTAGAAAATTATGTTACAAAATATAATAAAATAATTATTATTAAACTTGATTATGGAAATTATGGAGGTACAATTGAAAATAAAAATGATTTAGGAAATTCTTCTTATGTTTTTGGAGTAGATAGAGCTATTGGAAGTTCTAAGGAAAAAGCCCATTTAAGTGATTTTATACACCCAATATTTATATTATATATAAATCATAATGAAACTTCTATTTTTCATTTATCTGAAAATTTATTATTTGAATTTAAATTAAAGGATACTCATATAAAACCTCTTCAAAATTTTATTAAAAAAAGTTTATCTTAAAATAAAAAATATTAGAGTCGTTTTATAAAATAAAAAAATTTTTTTTAATAAATAAAATATTACCTAAATGCGTAATATTTTTTAAAAAAATATAAAAGTATTTTTTAATTATGACTGACTTTTTACACAAATTTAATATTCATAAAGAAAATGACTTTAATGAAAGAAATACAAATAGCATTCCAATCGGAAATAATAATATATCTATACAAAAACAAAATTTCGATTTAAAAACAGATTCTATAAATAATATTAAGCCAATGCTAGGAAATTCTAATAAAATACATATACCAGAAGGCACTAAGGTTAAGATTAAACCTTCACTTAGTAACAAAAAAGTACCAAATGATACATTCTCAATGATGGCAAATAATAAAAGAGGTGGAATGTCTTCTGCAGAAAATAGCGATGATGAAACATTAGAAAATGATATTTTATCTAATTCAAGTAATCAATCAAATATTAATTTTGATGAAGAAGATGAAAATGAAGAAATATTTTCTAATAATAGTCAAAATTACGAAGATAATGATGAAGATGAAGATGAAGATGATGAAAACGAAGAATATGATGAAGACGATGATGATGAAGAAAGTCAATTAAGTGCCAGAAAGAAAGAAATGAGTTATGAAGAAGTTCAACAAGAAAAACAAAAATTATTGTTTAATTTAGACAGATTACAAAAACAAGGTTATCCTCCCTCTAAAAGATATTCAATGGCTTCATCATTTGAAGATTTAAATTATGAACATGAACGATTAAAAAAACAAAGAGATGTAGAAAAATCAATTAAATTTAGTAGGAAAATTTTAATGGCATGTACAAGTGGTATTGAGTTTTTAAATAATCGCTTTGATCCATTAGATATTAAATTAGATGGATGGTCTGAAAATATGATGGAAAATGTAACAGATTATGATGAAGTATTTGAAGAGTTACATGATAAATATGGTGAAAGTGTAAAAATGGCACCTGAATTAAAATTAATATCAATGGTTGCTGGAAGTGGATTTATGTTTCATTTAACAAACAGTCTATTTAAAAGTGCGACACCGGATCTTAAAGATATTTTGAAACAAAATCCTGATATTATGAAAAATATATCAGAAGCAGCTGCTAAAAATATGAATCAAAATATTGATGATAGATTTGGTTCTGGAGATTCAATTGGTAACATGATGAAATCGGGGATTAATAATAAAGTTTCTTCGATGAATTATTCACAACCAACTATGAGCGGTCCTAAAGGAATTGATGATTTAATTGGAGAATTAAATGATGATAATGTAAGTGTTAGTAGCGAAGAATCCATTAACATGACTTCATCATCAAAAAGAGCTAAGAAAAATAAAAAAGGAGGAATAAGCTTAAATATCTAACTTAAGTTTTTTTGTTCAAATAAATTTTATTTTATATATTGTAAAATAAAATAAATGATTATTAGTAATTTTCAGAAATATATAAAAAATGGAAAAACACGTGTTGAATGTGTTATTGATAATGTAAATAAAGTTTTACTTGAATGTGCTCCCGAATATATTAATTACGTACAAGATACATATGATGGATTTTTAGTATTAATGTTATGTGTTGCTATGAAAGAAAATAAAAATATTGAAATAAAAGGTAAATTATCTTATAAATTATATTATAATATTGTTCATCATGTTATGCCTATTATTCGAATTTTACATCCTAGTTTTTATATGATACAAATAAAAGTAAAAGAATTTACTGAAGAAAAATATGATGCATGGGGAAATGGTTGCGGATTAAGTTGTGGTATTGATAGCTTAGCATGTATTGAAGATTATTACTTTAAAAATTGTCGCTCTTATAAATTAACTCATTTAACGAACTTTTTTGCTGGTGCTACTAAAAATAGACAAGTATATGAAAATAAATTAATTAATATACAAAATTATATTGACGAAACTGATTTAAGTTTTCTTCAAGTTTATACTAATTTTCATAAAGCAAATAATTTAGAGCATCAATATTTTCATACATTAAGAAATTTATCTGTGCCATTATTTTTCCAAAAATTATTTAAAAGATATTATTATTCATCATCATTTGCTTTTCAAAATTCAAAAATAGTTCCAGGAAGTGGTTCAATAACTTCAGCTGAACCAATAATTATTCCATTATTATCTACTGAAACATTAGAGTTATCTATTCATGGTGCTCAATATTCTAGATTAAGAAAAACAGAAATGGTTTCTAAGAATCCACTTTCTTATAAATATTTAGATGTTTGTGTTCATCCTCAATATTATGAAACTATAAAAGATAGAATTAATTGTTCAAAATGTTTTAAATGTCTAAGAACATGTTGTACGTTAGATTATTATTGCGCTTTAGATAAATATACTGATGTTTTTGATATTGAAATTTACCAAAAATATAAAGAATCCTTTTTATTAGATCTGCAAATGACTAATCCATATGATAGAGAATTAAAATCAAGATATTATTATGAAGATAAACTTTATTTAGATATAAAATATAATATTGATTTTGAGGATTTAATTAAAAATATGCTATTTGAAAATGAATTAATATTAAATCACGAAGAAGAAGATAATAATCACGAAGAAGAAAATAATAATCACGAAGAAGAAAATAATAATCACGAAGAAGAAGATAATAATCACGAAGAAGAAAATAATAATCACGAAGAAGAAAATAATAATCACGAAGAAGAAAATAATAATCACGAAGAAGAAAATAATAATCACGAAGAAGAAAATAATCGCGAAGAAAATAACAATAATATAAGTAATAATTGTGAAGAAATACCAAGTAATATTAATTTTACTATAAACTATACACAAAATTTAAATGAAGAAGAATTAAATTATTTAACAAATATAAATTCTAATAATCATAAAATAAAATCCGTACCAGTCGAAATAAAACATGTAGAACATATTGAAGTTGATAGATATTGGTGGGCATTTAAAAAAGACTGGGATTTTCTAAAAAATGCTAATCAAATTAAATCAATAAAAGAGACAATTGTAAAAAAACATAAAAATATACATTCTTCTCAATTAAAAGAACATGAAAAACAAAAATATAAAAAAGGAAAATTATTTAAATTAGAAAAAAAACAAAACGACAATTTATATTATAAAATATTTATTTAATGTAAAATTTATATCTTATTTAATGTATATAAAATGTCCGACAACCCTGAAATTAAATACCAACCTGCTGAAGGTTTTTTAGAATCACAAGATAGCAAACAAAAAATGAATGTAGCACTTACATTAGTATTAGAAGTCTATAGAGTAATGATGGGTGCTTTTTTATTAGTATTTGTTCCTCAAAAATGTGGAGATGATTTATGTTCTTTAAATGAACATGCAAATAGTGACTCTGTTTTTAATAAAGGAATTTTTGGATTAAATGCATTTACATTATTTCTATTTTTAATTTTATATGGAGTTGAAGTTAAAAGAGAACATAAATTAATTCATTATCTAGAAGTTAATAGAACAAAACCAGTTGATAATGAAAGTGTTGGTGAAGAGTTAAATAAAATTGAAAAAAGTAAAATTGATAAAATTTGGAATTTGGATTCACAATATTATTATTTAGGTCTTACTTCCAGTTTTGTATATTTAATTAATACCATTTTAAGCACAATCATTATTTCTAATAAATATTATGACTCAAAAACTATTACTGTATTAGCAACTAATATATTATTTATGGGTTCAAAAGTTTATGATGTTTATTCTATTTGTAAAACAAAAAAAAATGTATTTTATAGTGCTTATCTAAAATCAAGAGTACAATTTAACGACATTGACCCTGATAAAAATTTAGAATTAATTGGAAATGACGAAGAAACTCCAATTAATGATGAAAAAAAAGATGAACCTATATCAAATGATTCTGTTGTAGTTGAAGGTATTTAAATTTATTGTTTTTATAAAAATATACTATTTAATTTTTTTAAATATTTATTTTTTTTTAGTTGTTGTTTTTTTAGTAGTAGTTTTTTTAACTGGTTTTTTTGTTGTTGTTGTTTTTTTAGTAGTAGTTTTTTTAACTGGTTTTTTTGTTGTTGTTGTTTTTTTAGTAGTAGTTTTTTTAACTGGTTTTTTTGTTGTTGTTGTTTTTTTTACTGGTTTTTTACCTCCTTCATATGCATCATTTTGTCTTTTTAAATAATTTTCTTTATTTCGTGTAGGACTAAGATAAGAAGTTCCATATTTATCCGATTTAATAGAAAATGGTTCTTTCCATCTAGAAATTCTAAATGCACTATTATTTTGATTAGTTTTTTTATTAAAAATATTTTTTTGTAATGTATTGGGTTTTGGGAATCCATTTGCTATTCTTCTTATTATATATTTGCTTGTTTTTTTTAAAGTATTTGTATTTTGTACCTTTTTATTATTTTTAAATTTACTTAATTGAGTAGAAATATTTTTAAATCTATTAACACCAGTTTGCACACAACCTATAAATCCTATATCAACTAATTCTTTATTTTTATTCAAATAATCAATTAGTGTTGTATTTTCTGCATTCCATCCTTTGTTATAAATATTAGTTATAACTTGTTTATTAGAATTATTAGTACTAATTGGTATTTCAATAGTTCCTATTTTTATAACTATTTTTGTATTTTTTATATTTTTGTTTAATGTTGGAAAAATCACATCTTTTAAAAATTTATAAAAATAACGTATAGTTTGTATTTGAACATGAATTGGGTCAGGTACATTATCATCAGTACCACCTTTTTCTTTAATACCAGGTGTAACAATCAAAGTTAATTTGTCGTCATCAGCCATATTTGGTAAAAATAAACAAATTGCTGTCATCCAAGTTCTAATTAAACATGATACATATACATTTTGATTATTATTTAATATATATTTTTTTTTTTCACTCATTTTTATAGCAGATAATATTCCAAATAAAGATAATTTAGCATCTTTTTCTCTAAGTTGATCTCTTTTATTTTTAGAAGCAGGCCCTAATATATTTTTTTTTGCCCTTTCATTATAAATATTTGCTACTGAAAATGCATGTCTTACAAATGTAATTTTTTTTATTGTAGTATCATTTTGATAGTCAATATCAAAATCCCACATATTTTCATCTGTAATATTTTTAAAAAAATCTTTAAATGTGTGTAAATGATTTATTTTGTTTGCTGTTCCTTTAGTACATGTTACAGGTTGATATTGAGTACTAGAAGATGTTCCTCCTCCAAAAAGCCCAAATTTTTTTTTTTTTTCAACATTATATATTTCTTCTATTATATGCTG
>Ga0206125_10000974_pt1 | contig 35692 bp, 38 predicted proteins | sample Helgoland_Spring_4_FD_148598 | JGI IMG/M metagenome (GOLD analysis project Ga0206125, IMG submission 148598) | Pelagic subsurface seawater microbial communities from Kabeltonne, Helgoland, North Sea - Helgoland_Spring_Bloom_20160331_1 | ecosystem: Environmental > Aquatic > Marine > Epipelagic ... | reverse complement strand
GATATTTATTTTTTTTTATTTTTTTTTATTTTTTTTAAGTAATTAATTTTGTGCGATAGTATTTTAATGTTTGTTACTGCGATTTTATTTGATTTAATTTTATTACTTTTTTTTTTTTCTATAAATTTTAATAAAGTTTTTGATAAAAACATGAAAAATATTTAAATAAATCAAAGTCATTTTTTATATTAGTTAATTAAACTCAATGATATCTTCTAATAAAAATCTAACACAATTAAATAGTTTATATATAAATAAACCTTTATTAATAAAAAATAAAATAATAGGTTTAAAAAACAATTCGGGAAGAAACAATTTAGGTCGTATAACTTCTTTTCATAAAGGAGGTGGTCATAAACAAAAATATAGAAAAATAAATTTTCAACGTACTTCTGATTCTATAGGAATAGTTACTAGTATTGAGTATGATCCTAACAGAACAGCAAATATTGCTTCTGTTTTTAATTTTTTAGATTCAACATATGATTATATTTTAGCTACCAATAATTTAAATGTAGGTGATATCGTAAAATCTGGTTTAATAGCTGATATAAAGTCTGGTCATTCTGTTCAACTTGTTAAAATACCGGCCGGTACTTTTGTAAATACTATTTCTCTACATCCCTCAAGAAAAGGGAAAATTAGTAGATCAGCTGGTACTTTTTCTACTATCCTTGAAGTCAACAATAAATTTAGTAAATTAAAATTTTGTTCGGGTAAATTTAAAATAATACCATCGTCATGCTTTTGCACTATAGGTATTGTATCTAATCAATTTTCTTTTTTACAAACAATAGGAAAAGCAGGGAGATCTAGATGGTTAAATAAAAGACCAATTGTTAGAGGAGTGGCTATGAACCCTATTGATCACCCTCATGGTGGAGGTGAAGGTAAAAAATCTGGTAGAAAGATTTTAGTAACACCTTGGGGAAAACCTACAAAAGGAGTAAAAACTTCAAAATCAAATATTAAATAAATTAAAAATGAGTCGAGCTAAATGGAAAGGGCCTTATATTAAAAAAAAAACGTTACTTAACGTTATTAATAAAAAAAAATCTCGAGAATCTATTATATTACCTAAATTTGTTGATTCTGAATTGTTAATACATACAGGAAATAAATTTTTAAAAATTCTAGTCTCGGAAGAAATGATTGGACATAAGTTTGGTGAATTGGTTTTAACTAGAAAATTTTTTTCTTATAAAAAAAAATAAAAAATGAAATTGATTAAGAAAAATAGTTTGTTATGGAAAACTAAATATTATGAAAAAACTAAAAGAGAGAATGCTTTTTATCTTTATAATTCTTTAGAGATTGATGCTTTTATTAAAAGGTTTTTTAAAATTTACAAGATAATTTTAAATGATTATAAATTAAACTATTTTGATTCTAAATTAGAAATTTTTATTTCTTATTATACTACTATACAGTCTTTAAAAATTTTACAAAAAAGTTTTATTAAAAAATCTGTTTTATTAAAATCTTTTAAAAATTATAAAACCAAAATTTTACAGAAAATTTTAAAATATAAATCAAATTCAAAAAAAAGGCTAAAATTAATTGTTAAATTAAAAAGACATTTTTTAAAAAACAAACTAAATAATAATTTTTCTTTGTCTAGCAACAATTTTTCAGAACTTTTTTTAGAGAGTTTAAGTTTATTCACTAAAAAAAGATTTAAAATAATTTTAGTTTTACAAAATTTAAATAAAGGTTTATCGTTTAGGTTAAACCATAATAAGTCTATAGTTTTTAAAAAAGTCTTATTAAAATTTAGAAAATTTACTAGTTTTTTTTTCTTTAAAGAAACAATAAATATTCTAATGCTTATTATTTATAAAGCTGTTAATATAAAGTTATTGACAGAATTTATAGCTTTTCAATTTAGTGTTATGAAAAAACATAATACTTTTTTAGTATTTTTAAAACAGGCTGTTTTTACATTGCAAAATTCTAACTTTTCTTCTATAAAAGGACTTAAATTATTAATAAAAGGTAGATTAAACGGTGCACCTAGAGCACGAAATAAAATCTTAAGTTCAGGAAGTGTGCCGTTACAGAATTTTACTTCTGAAATTTTAAAGTCAACATCAATTTCTTATACTCCTAATGGTACTTTTAGTATAACAGCGTGGGCGTGTAAAAATTAAAAAATATTAGTTTTAAATAATACATATGTTTTTACAACCTAAAAAATTTAAATACAAAAAAGTTCAAAAAGGTGGGTTTCCTAAAATAAAATACAAAAAAAATAAATTGACATTTGGAAATATTGGTTTAAAAGCAAATCAATCGGGAAGAATCACAGCTCGTCAATTAGAGTCAGCTCGTCAAGCTATTGTTAGAAAAATTAAAAGAAAAGGCAAATTATGGATAAATATTTTCCCTAATATTCCTGTTACAAAAAAACCTACTGAAGTGAGAATGGGTAAAGGTAAAGGTAATGTTGACTATTGGGCTGCTAAAGTCAGTATAGGAACAGTTTTATTTGAGTTAACAGGAATTAGTATACAAAATGCTAAAGCTGCTTTTAGAACAGGTAGGGCAAAATTACCTATTAAAACCATTATTGTAGAACAATAATTTAAATAAATTTAAAATGACAATTTAAGGTTTTTATAATTATGATAAAATTTTGATATATAGTTAAAGTTTTCGAAAATAATAACAAAAATATAAAAAAATGTTATTACAAGCAGCAAAATTTGTTGGAGCTGGATTAGCTACCATAGGATTAGCAGGAGCAGGAGTAGGTATAGGTACTGTATTTGGAGCATTAGTTATAGGTATTTCTAGAAACCCTTCATTAAAAGACGAGTTATTTAAATTAGCAATTTTAGGATTTGCTTTAACTGAAGCTATTGCTTTATTTTCTTTAATGATGGCTTTTTTAATTCTTTTTGCTTTATAATATAAGTCTAATAATTATTAAAATTTTGAGTATATAGCTCAAATGGTAGAGCATTGGACTTTTAATCCACAGGTTCTGGGTTCAAATCCCAGTATACTCAATAAATAAAATATAAAAACTATGATTATGATTAATATAAATTACATTTTAACTGTTATAATATTTTTATTTCTAATAGGTGTATTAGGTTTGGTTTTAAATAGAAAAAATATTTTGATAACAATAATGTCTATAGAGTTGATGCTTTTGTCGGTTAATTTAAATTTTGCTGTATTTTCTAGTTATTTAGACGATATTGTTGGTCAAATTTTTATTTTATTCATACTAACTATTGCTGCTACTGAATCGGCTATTGGTTTAGCAATTTTATCTGTTTATTATAAATTAAAAAATACTATAAGACTGGATAAAATTATTGTTAAAAGTTAACGAAAAAGACGGGACTTGAACCCGCAATCTTCGACGTGACAGGTCGACGCTTTAACCAAATTAAGCTACATTTTCTATATAATTTAAAAATAAACAACTGAAATATTTTTATATAAATAATATTAAATTTAATTACGATTTAGAATTTAATAATAAATCTAAAAATAACCTTTGGAAACATAATACTCCGCTTATTGAGTATTGTGAATCTGTAGGCATTAATATTCCTCATTATTGTTATCATAAAAATTTATCGATTTCAGGAAATTGTCGTATGTGCCTTATAGAAATAAAAAATTCTCCTAAACCAGTAGTTTCTTGTGCAATGAGTGCTAAAGCTTGTTTAAACAATAATTCTATTTTTACACAAAGTCCTTTAGTTAAAAAAGCCCGAGAAAATATTTTAGAATTTTTATTGTTAAATCATCCTTTAGATTGTCCTATTTGTGATCAAGGTGGTGAATGCGATTTACAAGATCAATCTTTTTTCTTTGGTATTACTAAAAAAAGATTTTATAGTTTTAAAAGATTTGTATCAGATAAAAATATAGGACCTATTGTTAAAACTTTAATGACTCGTTGTATACATTGTACTAGATGTGTGAGATTTGCAAGTGAGATTGCTGGTGTAGGTAATCTTGGTATATTTGGTCGAGGTTTGTCTAGTGAGATTGGTACTTATGTCACTAAAGTTTTTAAATCTGAACTGTCAGGTAACGTCGTAGATTTATGTCCTGTAGGAGCTTTAACAGCAAAGCCTTATCCTTTTTTAGGGCGTAGTTGGGAATTAAAAAGTGTAAATAGTATCGATTTTTCTGATGGTTTTGGGACAAATATTCAAGTATTTTTAAAAAATAATAAAATTGTAAAAATCTTACCTAATTGCGATTCACAAAGCATAAAAGAAAGTTGGATTTCAGATAAAACTAGATTTTCATTTGATGGTATGTTTTCACCTGAAAGAATTTCACAAGGTAATTTTTTAATAAATGATAAAACTTCTTGTTCAAAATTATTACAATGGAAAGATATTTTTAAAAATATTGTGAATATTTTATATTTTAAAGATCATTTAAATAGACATTTTTATTACACTAAAAAATTAACTATCGTTTTTAATGCCAATATTAGTTTAGAGGTGTTGAACTTATTGGTTATTATATCAAAAAAATATAATTTTATAAATCTTAGGAAAATTGATTCTGCAAGCATCAAAAATGATTTAGATACTCAATTTATGTTAAATTCATTAGCTGATAAGAATGAATTTGACAAATCAAATTTGTGTTTGTTGATAAATATAAATTCAAGGTTTGAAGGTACAACGTTAAATTTAAAATTAAGAAAAAGATTTTTAAAAGGAAATTTTAAAGTAGCTTCAATAGGTTCTTTATCTAACTTGACTTTTCCTGTACAATATCTAGGTTCCAATATAAATAGTTTAAAATCAATAGTTGAAGGAACTCATTTTTTTTGTCAGGAACTAAATTCTTCTATAAATCCAATTATAATTTGTGGTTCAGAAATTATAAAAAGAAAAGATTCGTTAGAGTTAGTAAAAATGATACGAAAATTACAATTTTTAGTTTCAAAAGAGTTATCTGTTATAAATTCTTTAAGTTTTTTAAGTTCAACTGTAAATGAAGTTGGTCTTAATAATTTGAGTCAGTTTCGACAATTTGGTTATACTGATTTATCTGATTCAATGGGTTTGTATTTCATTAATACTTCGTTTTTAGATTCTAATTTAAAAAAGATTATTCAACTAAAAACTCTTCAACTTTTTAAAAATTCTAACAATAGTAACAATTTTATTTTAGAACATAATAATGGTCTAGTTAGTTGTTTAAGTAAACAATTTCTAACTTTATTTAGTAATTTAAATTATTTTAATTTTTCTAATAAAAATTTTTTTGAATCTTCTGGTACTTATATTAATACTACAGGAAATTTTAAGAAAAACATTAGTTTTATTCCTAGTATTGGTAATTCTAAAGATGATTGGACTATATTAAGAAAGTTTTTTTCTTGTACTAAGTCTGTAAATTTTCTTAGTAATTTAAAAAGTAATGACAAAATTTTTTTTAATTGTGAAAATATGTCAAATTTTAAGAATTTTATAAATTTTAGAAATTATCCTGTTAAGACTTTAACAAAATCATCTTTTTATTTCAACACAAAAGTTTCAGCTATTAATTTAGATAATGAAGTAAATTGTTACACGTCTAAAATAAAAATTTTTAAAACAAAATTAAAGTTTTGGTTGGAGGATTTTTATATTTCTGGAAAAGATTTATACAGTGCACATTCTTCTACTATGGTTAAGTGTTCAAAAATTTATCGATTTGAATCTTCCAATTTTAATTATTTTTAATTATTTTTATACTTAAGACCCCACACTTCGCAAGGTTCTGTGATCTGAGAGTTTATAAACATTTTAGTTGTAGGTGTTTGTAAAATTAATTTGCTTTAAGTATATATTTAATAGTTTATTTTTTTAAAAGTTTTATAGTTCATATAGTTTTTTAATAATAGTTGAAATTAATAGTGAATACCTCCCCACCAGTATACAGTTAAGAATAAAAATAACCATACAACGTCAACAAAATGCCAATACCAAGCAGCAGATTCAAATCCAAAATGATGGGTAGATGTGAAGTGATTAAAAATAATTCTAACAAATGAAACAAATAGAGAACATGTACCAACGAATACGTGAAATCCGTGAAATCCGGTTGCCATGTAAAAACAAGAACCAAAAACACTATCACTAATATTGAATGGAGCATCTACATATTCCATTCCTTGAAGTGCTGTAAATAAAGTTGCTAATATAAGAGTAAATATTAACGATATTAAAGCTTGTTTTTTGGCTCTTACAATTAGAGCGTGGTGAGCCCAAGTTACGGTTGCACCTGAACTTAACAATATAAAAGTATTTGTTAATGGTATACCAGAAGTTTGAATAGTTTGGATAGCTTCAGGTGGCCATACTCCCCCTAAATTGAAAGCAGGAGATAAGCTTGAGTGAAAAAACGCCCAAAAAAACGCAAAAAAAAACATAATTTCTGAAACAATAAATAAGATCATACCTAATCTTAAACCTCTTTGAACAGAAAAAGTGTGTTGTTCTTCAAAAGTCGCTTCTCTTACTATATCTCTCCACCAAGTAAACATTACGTATAAAATAATAATAAACCCTGTAAAACATAAGTTACCACCACCATAAAAGTTATGCATATATAAAACCCCTCCTGAAGTCATCATAAATGCTCCTAAGGAAGCTACTAAAGGCCATGGACTTGGATCTACTAAATGCCAAGAATGTTTGGTTTTTAAATACTTAAACTGTTCTTTATATTTCATTGTTATCTCTCTCTTTTCATTGTTTAGTGTTTTAATACAAGTTTGTGTCATTTTAAAAAGTTGATTAAGTATTTATAGTTAAAGTTGGATTCGAACCAACAACCTTTAGGACATGAGCCTAACGAGCAACCATTGCTCTTTTTAACTCAAGTTCGTTTATACAAAAGATTTAATGTGATAAATATAAAAAAAGTTATGCAGATTTTTCTTCAGTATAAAGACAAAAATTTTAAATTTTTTAAAAAATTATCTAAAAAAATAATAAATATTAACTTTTTTAAAAGACTTATATTTTTTAGTAAGCAATTTTTGAAAAATTTAAAATTTTTATCTTTATATTGAGGGGGGTTAAAGTCTAGAGTATGAAATAAACTTAAAGTGTTTTCATAGGCTAGGGATTAAGACATCGCCCTTTCTCGGTAAAAACACGAGTTCAAATCTCGTTGAAGATAAAACATTTTTAAAATGACTTATATAACTTATTGTGATAGTTTTGAGTTTATTAAATTTAACAGTAGTCTTTTTAAAGCTGATAACGTTTTATCAGTTAAAAGGGTAGTTATTAGTTTATGGCACCAGCTACTCCAAGCAATGATAAAAACAATAAAAAAGCTGTTATTAAAACTGACCCTACAAATAATGATGGTAAGTTATGAAAAGCTAAATTTTTTACACATATATTAAAAAGAATACGAATAAAATTTATTTAAAATTACATTTAATAATAAAATGTTTAATTTATTTGTAACCGTTACAAGTTTGTTTTTTTTGTTATTTATTAGTAGCAATCCAAATTTTACGGAATAACCAACCATAACTTCTTTACAAGTTCAAACTTCTGAAGTGTTAACTATCTTAAATAATGTAGAGTCAAAACTTGTAAATTTTGAATCGAAACAGAAACCTTCAATGTAAATGTAATACATTTTTAACAATCAGAAGTCAAATAATAGGTGGTATAGCATCTTATTGTGTATACTTTTATGTCTATTTTTTATTATAATAGCATAGACTCATGCACATTAAGCAAGTGAATTTGTGATCATACTCTAGAGCTTATAAATAATTAAACTAGTACTTTAACTGATGATATGGGTACTATCTATAAATTAAAGTGAGATTTTATTGATACAGTGGTAAAAACTATAAATAAGCAAAGTGAGATATTATATATCAATAGCTTCTCAAACTAATTAGATTTCTTTTTTACAGCAAAAGAACTCCTATTTGATATAATGAGTTTAGTGAAGTATTTCAATTAGAATTGGATAATGCAGACCCAATTCTAAATTATAGGCTGTCTTTTATAACAGATTATAGTACTCATCGAGTAGTTTATGCAGATGAGTTGAAAAATTTAAAATTTTTCAAAAATTGCTTACTAAAAAATATAAGTCTTTTAAAAAAGTTAAAATTTTTTATTTTTTTAGATGATTTTTTAAAAAATTTAAAATTTTTATCTTTATATTGAGGGGGGTTAATTATATTTTTATTTATTTGTTTGAGTATGAAACAACCTTAAAGTGTCTTCATAGTCTAGGGGTTAAGACATCGCCCTTTCACGGTGAAAACACGAGTTCAAATCTCGTTGAAGATAAAACATTTTTAAAATGACTTATATAACTTATTGTGATAGTCCTGCGCTTTGGCAAACTTATTTACATGATCCTGCTAGTATTACTATGGAAGGTATCCTAATTTTTAACAAACATTTATTATTTTTGATCACAATAATTGTTTTATTTGTAGGTTGGTTACTGGTATTTACTATTTACTATTTTTCAGAACAAAATAACAAATTTCAAACAAATTTTGTTCATGCTAAAGAATTAGAAATAGTTTGGACATCAGTGCCTGCTCTTATACTTTTATTATTATCAACTCCTTCTTTTACATTACTTTATGCAATGGATGAGATTTCAGAGCCAGAGTTGTCTTTAAAAATTTTAGGGCACCAATGGTTTTGGAGTTATGAGATTTCAGAGTTTAATTCTTGTCAAAAAAAAGATCAGAGTTTAAAGTATGTTTGTTATATGATGGTTTTAGATGGTTTACCAAAAAACAAACAAGGTTATTTTAGGTTGTTAGAAACTAATAAAAGAGTTATTTTACCAACTAATACTCATTTAAGACTTCTTGTAAGTGCAGCAGATGTTTTACACAGTTGGACTGTTCCTTCGTTTGGTTTAAAAGTAGACGCTTGCCCTGGGAGATTGAACCAGTTAAATTTATTTATTAAGCGTGTGGGCGTTTTTTTTGGTCAATGTAGTGAAATTTGTGGCGTAAATCATGGTTTTATGCCTATCGTTGTCGTTTCTTTACCAACTTTACAGTTTCATCACTATGTTATGACTAAATTAGAATTAGGTCAAGATTAAAAGTATTTTGGCTTAAGCCTATAGCTCAGTTGGTTAGAGCGTATGCCTGATAAGCGTAAAGTCAGTAGTTCAAATCTACTTAGGCTTATTATATATATATATTAAAAAAGAAAGATGACTGAGTGGCTTAAAGTGAAGGTTTGCTAAATCTTTGTATATAAAACTTTATACCGTGGGTTCGAATCCCACTCTTTCTATTCTATATTAATAATAATAAAAACCTGAAATCTTTTCGAACTCAAGTGTTTACAATTTGTAAAATTTATTTAAATACTATATAATAATTTAGGGAATTTCTTATAAATTTTATTGTTCAATTATTTTTTGTTAAAATGACATTTAAAAAAAAAGATTTAATAAAGAAAATTAAAAATTTTACTATAAATTTTGGTCCTCAGCATCCTGCTGCGCATGGTGTTCTTCGATTAGTGTTAGAACTAAAAGGTGAAATAGTTGAACGAGCTGATCCTCATATAGGGCTTTTACATAGAGGAACAGAAAAACTAATAGAATATAAGAATTATGTTCAAGCTTTACCTTATTTTGATAGATTAGATTATGTATCTATGATGTCTCAAGAACATACTTACTGTTTAGCTGTGGAAAAATTATTTAATTGTAGAATACCTAAACGAGCTCAGTATATTCGAGTAATTTTTGCTGAGATTACTCGAATATTAAACCATTTATTAGCTGTAGGTTGTCATGCCATGGATGTCGGTGCTATGACTCCCATGTTATGGTTTTTTGAGGAAAGAGAAAAGTTAATGGAATTCTATGAAAGAGTTTCGGGTGCACGAATGCATGCTGCTTATTTTAGACCAGGAGGCGTTCATACAGACTTACCTGTTGGTATTTTAAATGATATTTATTTATTTATACAACAATTTAATCTAAGGTTAATAGAGATTGAAGATTTATTAACAGAAAATAGAATTTGGAAACAACGATTGGTTGATATTGGTACAGTAACTGCCCAAGATGCTTACCAATGGGGTTTTAGCGGTGTAATGCTTAGAGGGTCTGGCGTTAAATGGGATTTGAGAAAATCTCAACCTTATGAAATTTACAGTGAATTGAAATTTGACATCCCTATTGGTACTAATGGTGATTGTTATGACAGATATTTAATTAGAATATTTGAGATGAGAGAGTCTTTAAAGATTATAGAACAATGTTTAGAAAATATTCCTGTTGGAATTATTAAAACTAATAATAATAAAATAACACCTCCTTCTAGAAAAGATTTAAAAGAATCTATGGAATCTTTAATACATCATTTCAAAATTTATACTCAAGGTGCTGTGATACCTTCTGGTGAAACTTTTATAGCTAGTGAAGCTCCTAAAGGTGAATTTGGTGTTTTTTTAGTTTCTAATAATACGAATAAACCGTATAGATGTAAAATAAAAGCACCAGGTTTTAATCATTTGCAATCGTTAGATTACATGTCTAAAGGCCATTTAATTGCTGATGTTGTTACTATTATAGGTACTCAAGATATAGTTTTTGGTGAAGTTGATAGGTAATATTTAAAATTATGTTATTTAGAAAAAAAAATAAAATAAATGTATTTTCTGATGGGAGTTTGAATTATTCAAACAAATTTTTTTCATTAAAGAATCAAATAAATTTTTTTGATAATCATTTTCAAAATATAAAAATTTTTAAAAAAAATTTAGGTAAAATAGAAAAACAAGAAGGATTAAAATTTACGTATCGAAAAACCTTTTTTAAGTTTTAATTTTAAAATGAGTCAACAATTAAAAGTAGAAAACATTAAAACTTTATTAAAATTATGTCCAATAGAAAAAATTCAGGTTTTTAATAATGAGTTGGTAGTGGTTGTCAAACCTGATCATTTATTATCTTTATTACATTTATTAAAAAATCATATTTCATATCAATTTGAAATTCTGACTTGTATCTCTGGTGTTGATTATCCTTTTAAATTACATAGATTTAAATTAGTTTATGAATTATTAAGTATTAGGTACAATTGTCGTTTAAGAGTAAAAACTTTTACTAATGAGTTAGTAGGTATTGATTCTACAGATAAATTGTTTTTAACTGCTGGTTGGTATGAATGTGAAATATGGGATTTGTTTGGTGTTTTTTTTAAAAATCATACTAATTTAAAACGTATTTTAACTGATTATGGTTTTGAAGGTTATCCTTTAAGAAAAGATTTTCCTTTAAGTGGTTTTATTGAAGTAAGGTATCATGAATCTCAAAAAAGAATTGTAAATGAACCTATAGAAATGGCTCAAGAATACCGTAATTTTACTTTCCTTTCTCCTTGGAAAACTGTTAAATTATAAAATTTTGTATGAAAAAATTAGCTAGAAAAGACAAAAAAAAAAGAATTAATAATTCTAAAGTAGAATTAAAATCTAAGATTTTAAAAAGTTTAACAAAAAATTTTAATTTGACAAAAAATATTAGGTGGAATGCCACTCTTAAATTAACAGACTTTCCAACCCAACTAAATAAAATTAGTTTAAATAATAGATGTATCTTAACTTTTAGAAAATCTTCTTTTAAACAATTATACTCGATTTCTAGGTTAGTATTTTTGAAACTGGCTCGAGAAAATAAAATTTGTGGTATAAAAAAACATATTTGGTAGAATGTTAGTTGAATTTTCTAATATGACAATAAATACATTAAATCCTTTTTATCAATTTGTAACTCGTTGGCTTTTTTCAACAAATCATAAAGATATTGGTACTTTATATTTAATCTTTGGTGCTATATCTGGTGTTGCTGGTACAGCTCTATCATTATATATTAGATTAACTTTATATCAACCAAATAGTGGTTTTTTAGAAAATAACCATCATTTATATAATGTTATTGTTACTGGTCATGCTTTTGTTATGATTTTTTTTATGGTAATGCCCACTTTAATTGGTGGTTTTGGTAACTGGTTTGTTCCTTTAATGATAGGAGCTCCTGATATGGCATTTCCTAGAATGAATAATATAAGTTTTTGGTTATTACCTCCTTCTTTATTGCTTTTATTTGCTTCTATTTTAGCTGAATCAGGGGCAGGTACTGGTTGGACTGTTTACCCACCATTATCAAGCGCTACAGCACACTCAGGAGGTGCTGTAGATTTAGCTATTTTCAGTTTACATCTTTCTGGTGCTTCTTCTATTTTAGGTGCTATTAATTTTATTTGTACTATTTTTAATATGCGTGTAAAAAGTTTATCTTTTCATAATTTACCTCTATTTGTATGGTCAGTTTTAATAACAGCATTTTTATTATTATTATCATTACCAGTATTAGCTGGTGCAATAACTATGCTTTTAACTGATAGAAATTTTAATACTACTTTTTTTGATCCTGCGGGTGGTGGTGACCCTGTTTTATATCAACATTTATTTTGGTTTTTTGGTCATCCAGAAGTTTATATTTTAATTTTACCTGGTTTTGGAATTGTTAGTCACATTGTTGTTAGTTCAGCAAGAAAACCAATTTTTGGTTATTTAGGTATGGTGTATGCTATGTTTTCAATAGGTGTGTTAGGTTTTATCGTTTGGGCTCACCATATGTTTACCGTTGGATTAGATATAGATACTAGAGCTTATTTTACTGCTGCGACTATGATTATTGCAGTACCTACTGGTATAAAAATTTTTAGTTGGCTTGCAACTTTGTGGGGTGGTTCTATTGATTTAAGAACTCCTACTCTTTTTGCCCTAGGTTTTATATTTTTATTTACTGTTGGTGGTGTTACTGGAGTAGTTTTAGCTAATTCAGGTATTGATATTTCTTTACACGATACTTATTATGTAGTTGCTCATTTTCATTATGTATTATCTATGGGTGCTGTATTTTCTATGCTAGGAGGTGTGTATTATTGGTTTGATAAAATTACTGGTGTTAGATACTCTGAAGTATTAGGTAAAATTCATTTTTGGACTTTTTTTGCTGGAGTAAATTTAACTTTTTTCCCAATGCATTTTTTAGGTGTAGCTGGTATGCCTAGAAGAATTCCAGATTATCCAGATGCTTTTTTAACTTTTAATAAAATGGCTTCTTGGGGTTCTTATATTTCAGCATTATCTTCTTTATTTTTTTTTTATACTGTATATGAAGCATTGTCTTCAAACAGAAAAGTAAGTCAGTTAAATTAAATTAATAAAGATTTTAAAAGTAATTAGCTCAATTGGTAGAGCGTCTCGCTTACAACGAGAATGTTAATGGTTCGAGTCCGTTATTGCTTAAGTTTAAACACTTTTTCTATGGAATATAGCCAAGCGGTAAGGCATTCGTTTTTGGTACGAACATTCAAAGGTTCAAATCCTTTTATTCCAATTTTTAAAATTATAAATTGATTTTTATTTTTTTATTATGTATTTATTAATAGTATTTCTACCTTTATTAAGTTCTTTAATAGCTGGGTTCTTTGGTAGACATTTAGGTCCTAAAGGTTCATCTATATTAACTGTTAGTTTTTTATTTTTTACTTTTTTTATTTCTTTAATTTCTTTTTATGAAGTTGCTATTTTAAATTGCCCTACTTATATTAATTTAATTTCGTGGATTGATTCAGAAAATTTAAATATTGATTGGGGGTTTTTATTTGATAGTTTAACTGTAATTATGTGTTGTGTAGTAAGTTTTGTTTCATCTTTAGTTCATTTATATTCTACAGAATACATGTCTCATGATCCTCATTTGCCCCGATTTATGTCTTATTTATCGTTGTTTACTTTTTTTATGATGATTTTAGTAACAGCTGATAATTATGTTCAAATGTTTGTAGGATGGGAAGGTGTTGGTTTATGTTCTTATTTATTAATTAATTTTTGGTTTACTCGTATACAAGCTAATAAAGCTGCTATTAAAGCTATGGTTTTAAATAGAATAGGCGACTTTGGTTTGGTTATGGGTATTTTGATTATTTTCATGAAATACAAAGCAGTAGATTACGCAACAGTTTTTGCGTTAACCCCTTTGTTTACTTTAGAAACTTTTTCTTTTTTAAATTTTGAATTTAATTTAATTACTATTATAGGATTTTTTATATTGATAGGGGCAATAGGAAAATCTGCACAATTAGGTTTACATACTTGGTTACCGGATGCTATGGAAGGACCTACTCCTGTTTCTGCTTTAATACATGCTGCTACTATGGTAACAGCTGGAGTATTTTTAATTGCACGATCTTCACCTATTTATGAGTATACACCTATTATGTTAAATTATATTACAATTTTAGGTGCGTTAACAGCTTTTTTTGCAGGAACTATAGGTCTAGTTCAGAATGATTTAAAAAGGGTAATTGCTTACTCAACATGTAGCCAATTAGGTTATATGGTTTTTGCTTGTGGTTTATCAAATTATTCGGTAGGTGTTTTTCATTTAGTTAACCATGCATTTTTTAAAGCTTTACTTTTTTTAGGTGCTGGATCTATCATTCATGCTGTAAGCGATGAACAAGATATGAGAAAAATGGGTGGTTTAAAAAATTTAGTTCCTTTTACTTATTCTATGATGGTTATTGGTTCTTTAGCATTAATCGGGTTTCCGTTTTTAACAGGTTTTTATTCGAAAGATGTTATACTAGAAGTGGCTTATGGGAAATATTCTGTTTCAGGACATTTTAGTTATATTTTAGGTTCAATTGGTGCTTTTTGTACAGCATTTTATTCTACTAGGTTAGTTTATTTAACGTTTTTGTCTAAGCCCAATGGTTATAAACATATTATTTGTAAAGCTTACGATTCTTCTTATCAAATTTGTACAGCATTAGCAATTTTGTCTGTTCCAAGTATTTTTATAGGATTTTATACCAAAGATATGATAATTGGTTTAGGTACGGATTTTTGGGGAAATTCCATTTTTATTTTACCAGAACATATGAATATGATAGATGCTGAATTTATACCTGTTCAGTTTAAATTGTTACCTGTATTTTTAAGTTTATTAGGAACTTTTATTGCTTTTTTTTTTTATGTTTTTAATTCTAAATTAATTTTTTCATTTAAAATATCAAATATTGGTAAAAAACTTTATAACTTCCTAAATAAAAAATGGTTTTTTGATAAAGTTTATAATGAATATATAGGTCAGTTTTTTTTTAATTTTGGTTATAAAATAAGTTATAAAATAATTGATAGAGGTATTTTTGAAATTTTTGGTCCCATGGGTTTATCGACTGTAATTACTAAAAAAGCGGTTTATTTAAATAAATTACAATCAGGATTTTTATATCACTACACTTTTTTAATATTGATAGGAACAACTTTATTATTAGGTATAAGACAATTTTGGATAATTGTTGGTGGATTTACTGATTACAGAGTTTTTGTAATTTTTCTTATTTCTAGTTTATTTTTAATTAATAAACAAAAATAATTTATAAAATGATTTTAAATAATAAAATTTTAGAAATAAAAAATGAATTTTTTTTGAATCAAAATTTATCTTTATTACATCATGAATATGCAACTGTTTTGATTTTTTTAATGATAGGTATGATTCTATCTGTTATTCTTGTAGGTTTATCTTATTTTTTAGTTGTTCAAAATCCTGAAACAGAGAAATTATCTTCTTATGAATGTGGTTTTGAGCCTTATGAAGATGCTAGACATAAGTTTGATGTAAAGTTTTATTTGGTTGCTATTTTATTTATTGTTTTTGATATAGAGACTATGTTTTTATTACCTTGGTGTATTTCTTTAAACAATTTAAGTGTGTTAGGTTTTTGGTCAATGATAGATTTTATTATTGAATTAGGAGTAGGTTTTATATATATTTGGTATATAGGAGCTTTGGATTGGGATTAGAAAATATTGGTGGATATAACTCAATTGGTAGAGTGTTAGGTTGTGGTCTTAAAAGTTGCGAGTTCAAATCTCGTTATTCACCCTTTAATTTTTATAAAAAAGTCATTAAAATTTTTAAAACATTTAGAGAATGCCTATATATTAAAACTTAAAAACGGACGTTTTATTAACGAAATTTTGTGACGAGTACGATAATGTGCTGAGAGTTACAATTATCCGAATAGGAAACTATATAATTATTTTAAAGTTTTAGAATTTATGTATCTAAAACTAAACTTTAGTGAATTGAATCATCTAAGTAACTAAATTAAAAAATCAACCGAGAAATTGTGAGTAGTGGCGAACGAAAACAGTAAAGACTAAATTAAAAATTTATTATTTAATAATAATTAAAGCCATAGAAGGAAAATTTTAAAAAATAGCCCTGTATAGTAGTAAATTTAAAATTTATAAACGAGTAAAATGAAACAAGTCGTGTTTTGTTTGAATATCGGGGGACCACCCTCGAAGTCTTAAAATGTTTTAATATTTGATAGCGTAATAAAAAGTACCGTGAGGGAAAGGTGAAAAGAACTTGAGAGTTTGAAAAGAATCTAAAACTAAATGTTGACAATCTGTTGAAGCTTACAAAAAGTAACAACGTACCTTTTGCATAATGGATCAACGAGTTTATTTTAGTGGCGAGCTTAAGCTAAATAAGTGTAGGCTAAAAGATATTAAGTTTTAAAATGCTGTTTAGTCTCTAGAATAAGACCCGAAACTAAGTGATCTAACCATGAACAGGTTGAATTTATAGCGGTAACGCTTTTTGGAGGACCGAACTCGTGTATGTGGAAAAATACTGAGATGATTTGTGGTTAGGGGTGAAAGGCCAATCAAACTTAGAGATAGCTGGTTTTCTGCGAAATCTATTTAAGTAGAGCGTTTAAATACTTCAAATTTAGGTAGAGCACTCATTAAATGATGGGGACGTAAAGTTTTACTGAATTTAGTGAAACTCCGAATAAGATTTGAAAGAATTTAAGCAGACAGACTTAAGATGCTAAGATCTTTAGTCAAAAGGGAAACAGCCCAGATTATTAGTTAAGGTCCTTAAGAATAGTTAAGTGAAAAAAAAATAAAAACATTACAACAACCGACAGGTAGGCTTGGAAGCAGCCATCCTTTAAAGAAAGCGTAACAGCTCATTGGTTTAGTTTTTTTATTTTTAAAATGTATAAGGACTAAAACTATTCACCGAAACTATAAATTAAAATTATATTTTAATGGTAGCAGAACGTTCTGTAGTCTGTAGAAGATTTATGGTTACATAAGTTGGAAGAATCAGAAGTGAAAATGTTGATATAAGTAGCGATAAACATTGTGAAAAACAATGTCGCCTAAAATTGAAGGTTTACAAAGAAAGGCTAATCCTCTTTGTTAGTAAATCGGTCCCTAAGATTTAAACACGAATGTTTTGATTAATGGGTAAAGAGTTATTTCTTTTATAAAATTTTTTTTGAATATAAGTGACAAAATATAAATTAAATTTTTATTATATGGTTTTAATACAAGTTTAATAGTATTTTCAAGAAATAGCTTATTAAAAATTTTTACCGTACTTTAAACCGACACAGGTCAATAAATTGAGTAAATTAAGGCGATTAAGATAATTGTGTTGAAGGAACTCGGCAAAATGATTCCGTAACTTAGGGAGAAGGAATAACTTTTTAGGGAAACCTAAAAAAGTTGTCACAAAATCGAGGACAGCGACTGTTTAATAAAAACACAGGTCTCTGCAAATTTGTAAAAAGATGTATAGGGACTGACGCCTGCCCAGTGCTGTAAAACTAAAAGTTAAAGTTTTGGCTTTTAACTATAACTCTCAGTAAACGGCGGCTGTAACTCTGACGGTCCTAAGGTAGCGAAATTCCTTGGCATTTAATTGGTGTCCTGCATGAATGGCGTAACGACTGTCCTACTGTCTCCAACACAATCTTAGTGAAATTGAAATCTCCGTGAAGATGCGGAGTACCTGCGGCTAGACGGAAAGACCCCGTGCACCTTTACTATAGTTATGTATTGTAATAAATATTTTTATGTATAGAATATGTGGGAAGTTGTTATAATTTTTTTACGCCAGTAAATTGAAAATAACTTAAGTGAAATACCACTCTTAAAATTTTTTGTTACTAATTATTACAAGACATTGCATAATGGGTAGTTTGACTGGGGCGGTCGCCTCCTAAAAAGTAACGGAGGCGTACAAAGGTAAGTTCAAATTGAAAATATCAATTGTAGAGCGTAATAGTATATTGCTTGCCTGACTGTAAGATTGACAAATCAAACAGGGACGAAAGTCGGTTATAGTGATCCGGTGATTCTGTGTGGAAAAGATCACCGCTCAACGGATAAAAGGTACGCCGGGGATAACAGGCTAATCACCCCTTAGAGACCCTATCGACGGGGTGGCTTGGCACCTCGATGTTGGATTATCGCATCCTGGAATTGAAGAAGATTCCAAGGGTTTGGCTGTTCGCCAAGAAAAGCGGTACATGATCTGAGTTTAGAACGTCGTGAGACAGTTTGGTCCCTATCTACCGTAGGCGGAAGAAAACTGAAAGGAGTAAACCCTAGTACGAGAGGACCGGGAAAAGTAAATCAATGGTGGATCGGTTGTTGTACCAACGGCATAGCCGAATAGCTACATTTATAATAGATAATTGCTGAAAGCATCTAAGCAAGAAACTAGCCTTAAGATAAGTTTTCTAAAAGATGTAATAGATTATTACTTTGATAGGTTTTGTGTGTAAGAATTGTAAAATTTTTAGCTAATAAATACTAATGTCTTTTAATTTTTGAATGACTTTTTTATAATGTTTTTATTATATATTATATAGAAAAAATAAAAAGAATATAATTTAAAACTATTTAAATTTTTTAAATATAAAAACTTTAAATACTATATAATGAGTTTGATCCTGGCTCAGAATGAACGCTAATAGTATGCTTTACACATGCAAGTCTAACGAATTTTTCGTGGCAAACGGGTGAGGAATAAATAGATTTTAACCTTTTGGAAAAAAATAAAACATAATCTTTTTTATCTATAATTTTGACTAAAAATATTTTATTATTTGTGTTAATGTTTTATAAAAATTACTAAAAATATTGATAGATATAATTATTTATATCTGTATTAATGTGCCAAAAGATGAATCTGTTTAAGATTAGGTTGTTGGTAGAAAAGACTACCAAGCCGTTGATCTTTAGTTGATTTGAGAGAATGATCAACCACACTGGAACTGAGACAAGGTCCAGGCTAATGTTTTGGCCAGCAGTGAGGAATATTGGACAATGAACGAAAGTTTGATCCAGCAATACTATATGAATGATGAAAGCTAATTTGGTTGTAAAGTTCTTTCAATTAATTATGATAATGACATAAATTAAAGAAGAAGTCCCGGCAAATCTCGTGCCAGCAGCCGCGGTAATACGGGAGGGGCAAGCGTTATTCGAAATGATTGGGCGTAAAGAGTCCGTAGATTGTAAAATAAGTTATTTGTTAAATCATAAGGATTAACCTTGTAAAAACATTTAAAACTGTTTTACTAGAGTTTTTTTCAGAAAAGTAGAATTTCATATGAAAGGATAAACCCTGTAGATATATGAAGGAATATCAAAAGCGAAAGCAACTTTTTGGTAAAAACTGACGTTGAGGGACGAAAGTATAGGTAGCAAACAGGATTAGATACCCTGGTAGTCTATACTGTAAATCATGAGTGTTGTAATTTAAAATATAAGTAAAAAATTTTAGATTTTTTAAGCTAACGCTATAAACACTCCGCCTGAGGAGTACGATCGCAAGATTAAAACTCAAAGGAATTGACGGGGGCCTACAACAAGTGGTGGAGCATGTGGTTTAATGCGATAATCCGCGCAAAACCTTACCAACCTTTGAATAAAGAATTTAATTATTTTTAATAGTTTGAAAAAATAATTAGTTTTTAAAAATCTTTACAGGTGTTGCACGTCTGCCGTCAGCTCGTGTCGTGAGATGTTTGGTTAATTCCTTTAACGAGCGTAACTCTTATTTTTGTTATATTCATATCAAAATTTTTTTTAAATTTTTATTACAAAAATACTAGCAATGATAAATTGAAGGAAGAAGAATTAAGTCAAGTCACTGTGGCCTTTATAGGTTGGGCTACACACGTGCTACAATGAAAAATACAAAAAGTTACTAAAATTAAATTGTTAAAGTTAATCTTTAAAATTTTTCTTAGTTCAGATTATAAGCTGAAACTCGCTTATATGAAGTTGGAATCACTAGTAATCGCAAATCAGAATGTTGCGGTGAATATGTATCTTGGCCTTGTACACACCGCCCGTCACATGCGAAAAGTTAATTTTGCTTGAAAATTTAGATGAATTAAATTAAATATTAATTTTAATTTAAATTTATTGAAAAGTTAATAATTTGGATGAAGTCGTAACAAGGTAGCTGTACGGGAACGTGTAGCTGGAACAAATGAAATAGTTCAGTTGGCAGAACATTGGAATCATACCCCAAAAGACAAGGGTTCAAATCCCTTTTTCATTAATTTCTTAAGAAAATACAATTAAACGTTAATTATTATGATATTAAATTTATTATTTTATTTTTTTTCAATTTTGTTATTGATAAGTTCTTTGATGATTATAACAGTTCAAAATTCAATTTATTCAGTATTATTTTTAGTTTTAAGTTTTGTTTCAGCTTCTAGTTTATTATTTTTATTAGAAATTGAATTTATTGCATTAATTTTCATTATTATTTATGTTGGTGCTATAGCAGTATTATTTTTATTTGTTGTAATGATGTTAGATATTAAAACTATTAATTTAACTAAAGATTCTTTAAAATATTTTCCTTTTGGAAGTTTTGTAGGTATTGTTTTTTTAGTGGAGATTTTGTTAGTTCTTTTTAAAACGTTTCAAAACTCACCTTATATTTTAGGACAATTTATTTTTAACGATTATACTAACTGGTTTGAAAAAATAGACACTTTAACAGATTTACAGATTATTGGTCAAGTCCTTTATACTCAATATGTTTTACAGTTTCTAATAGCTGGTTTTATTTTATTATTATCTGTTATAGGTGCAGTTATTTTAACTATAAAAACAACAACTAAGCAAGAAAAAACTCAAAGTATTTTTAAACAATTATCGAGAAATTATAAACATGTTTTATTTTACTAGGTTCCAAATTATTAAAAATGACATTAAATTTGTTAACATTTAAAGAAATAAGTATATTACCAGAATTGTTTTTAGGAGTTTCAATAATTTATTTGCTTATTCATGGGATATTTTTAACTGTAAATAAAGATCATCCTTTAATAAAAAACTCTTTAATTTATTTGTCAATTTTAATTTTATCTATGACTATTTTTTTATTGGCAAATGATAATTTAACTGTTTTAGAATCCACTAATTTTAATTACTCTGTCACCAATGATTATTTAAGTTTTACATCTAAAATTTTAATAGGTACTACTTCAATTTTTTGTTTGTTTATGTTTAATCAATATCTAACAGATCAAAAAATAAATCATTTTGAATATGTTTTGCTAATTTTATTTTCAATTTTAGGTTTATTTTTACTTTGTTCTTCAGATGATTTACTTACTGCTTATTTAGCAATTGAATTACAAAGTTTATCTTTTTATGTTATTGCTGCTTTTAAGAAAAATTCTACATTTTCGGTTGAAGCGGGGTTAAAATATTTTATTTTAGGGGCTTTTTCTTCTAGTTTATTTTTGTTTGGTTCATCGTTGATTTATGGTATAAGTGGTACTATAAATTTTGATGATTTTAAAGATTTATATTTTTATGATTTTTCAGAAAATTCTCTTAATTCGTTTGACAGCACTTTATTGCAATTTGCGTTAGTTTTTATTCTAGTAAGTTTGTTTTTTAAATTGGCTTTAGCGCCTTTCCATGTATGGTCGCCGGATGTTTATGAAGGTTCTCCATCAAGTTCAACATTTTTTTTTGCAGTAGTACCTAAAATAGCTTTGTTTGTTTTGTTGTTAAGAATTTTTTATTATAGTTTTTACAACTTTTTTGATAACTTTAGATATTTTTTAGTTTTAATATCAGTTTTTTCTGTACTAATTGGTTCTTTTGTTGGTTTAGAACAAAGAAAATTAAAAAGTTTGCTGGCTTATAGTTCGATTAGTCATATGGGTTATTCGTTATTAGCTTTTAGTACTGGAACTTTTGAAGGTTTACAAATGTTATACTGTTATTTGACTGTATATATGTTATCTGGTTTATGTATTTGGTCTATTTTTTTTTTAACTAGGTTAAAAAATAAATATACACAGAAGCAAAACAAAGATTTAGCAGATTTACTTTTGTTACGTAAATCTAATTCTTTTTTGGCATTTTCTTTTTCTGTTGTGTTATTGTCTATTGCGGGATTTCCACCTATGATAGGTTTTCTTGTAAAATTTGGTATTTTTTTAGTTTCAATTGAAGCTTCGTTGTATTTTGTTGCTTTAATTAGTATATTGTGTAGTGTAATTTCTGCATTTTATTATCTTAGAATTGTTAAAGTTATGTATTTTGAAAAAGGATTAGCTGGAAAATTGTATTATCCTATAACATCTCAGAAAGCAATCATTGTTGTTTTATGCTTATTTTTGTTATTTTTGTTATTTATAAATCCTACATTGTTATATTTATTTTCGTATAAGTTAAGTTTATTGATGTTATACTAATTATTAGCATTTTTAGCTCAGTTGGATTAGAGCACCAGCCTTCTAAGCTGATGGTCATAGGTTCGAATCCTATAAAATGTGATTTAAAATTTAACTTGTTATGTTTGATATTCAAAATTTATTATTAGTCATTATAATTTTACCTTTGTTAGGATCTGGGTGTTTATCTGTTATTTCTTTTTCTAATCAACATTTAATTAGATCTTTAGCATTACAAATTTCGTGTGTTACTTTTATTTTTTCTTTGTTTTTATGGTTTTTTTTCAATAAATCTTTAGGTACTTTTCAATTTGTTAATAAACTTTTTTGGATTCCTACTTTAAATTTGAATATTGTTATTGGTATAGATGGTATTTCGATTTTTTTTATTCTTTTAACAACATTACTTATTCCATTATGTTTTTTAACAAGTTGGAATAGTATTAATAAAAATTTAAAAGAATTTTTTTTGGCTTTTTTAATTATGGAGTTTTTTTTGATAATTGTCTTTTGTGTTTTAGATTTATTATTATTTTATATATTTTTTGAAAGCGTTTTAATACCAATGTTTTTGATTATAGGTGTTTGGGGGTCTAGAGAAAGAAAAATTAGAGCAGCTTATTTTTTTTTTTTATATACTTTGTTAGGTTCTCTTTTAATGTTATTAACTATTTTATATATTTATTATCAAGTTGGTACTACAGATTATGAAACTTTATTAACATTTTCATTTTCTAACCATGAACAAACTTTATTGTGGTTAGCTTTTTTTATTTCTTTTGCTGCTAAAATTCCTATGGTACCTGTACATCTTTGGTTACCTGAAGCGCACGTAGAAGCTCCAACTGCAGGTTCTGTTATTTTAGCTGGAATTTTATTAAAATTAGGTACTTATGGTTTTATAAGATTTTCTTTCCCTTTATTTCCTCAAGCATGTTTTTATTTTGCTCCTTTTGTTTATTCTGTATCTGTTATTGGTGTAATTTATACGTCTTTTACAGCTATAAGACAGACAGATTTCAAAAGAATCATAGCATATACTTCAGTTGCTCATATGAATTTAGTAATGATAGGTCTTTTTAGTTTTAATGTTATTGGAATAGAGGGTGCTATTTTACAAAGTTTAAGCCATGGGTTTGTTGCTAGCGCTCTTTTTTTAATTATTGGTGTTGTTTATGAGAGGCATCATACAAGAATGGTTAAATACTATGGTGGTTTAGTTCACTTAATGCCTATTTATATTATTATTTTTTTATTTTTTACAATGGCAAATATAGGGTTACCGGGTACTAGCAGTTTTGTTGGTGAATTTTTAATTTTAGTTGGATCTTTTAAAGTTAATACTACTGTTACATTTTTAGGTGCAACTGGTATGGTTTTAGGCGGGTGTTATTCTTTATGGTTATTTAACAGAATAGCTTACGGAAATTTGAAAACTCAATATGTTAAAAAGTACGTTGATTTAAACAAAAGAGAATTTTTCACCTTTTTGCCTTTAATTTTGGGTACTTTATTAACAGGTATTTATCCTGATCTATTTTTAAACTCTATTCATATGAGTGTAAACATGCTTATTGAATTAATGTATTTTTAATTTACGTATGGTTTATTTATTAGATACTGAATTGTTAAAAGAAAAATCCATTTTTTTTGCTTTAAGAAAAATTGTGGGTATTGGTAAGAAACATTCAATTTTTTTTAGTAAACAACTTGGATGTTCTGTTAATTTTAAAATAAAAAATTTGAATGACGAGCAAATTTTACAGTTATTAAATATTATAGATAATTCAAAAATTTTAATAAACGATAATCTAAAAAAGTCTAAAATTTTTATTTTTAAAAAATTAATATTGATTAAATCTTATAGAGGTTTAAGAAGGTTTAAAGGTCTTCCAGTTAGAGGACAACGTACGCATACCAATGCTAAAACAAGTAGAAAGATTAAATAAAATTAATGTATTTAAAACATTTATAATATATTGTTAATTTGTTTGTTTCTACAAACTAATTCAACAATCTGGTAATTTTTAATTTAGTAACTTACTTATTTAAAAATGTGGTTCGAATCCAATAATGTTTATATGAAATTAAAAAGTTTTAATAATAATGAAATTTTTGGCAAATTTTCAAAACAACATAATAATTACGAGTCTTTTAAAAACTCTAATTTTATGTCTTCGTTCATTACTAAAACAGTACGATGGAACAATAATTATGTATTATCTTTTGTGGATAATCATATAATACATTACCCTACTCCTATTAATTTAAGTTATGCTTGGAGTTTTGGTATTACATCAGGTATTTGTTTAGTAGTTCAAATTTTATCGGGTATATTTTTAGCTATGCACTATACACCTCATATTGATTTAGCTTTTAGTAGTGTTGAGCATATTATGAGAGATGTTAATAACGGTTGGTTATTAAGATATATTCATGCAAATGGTGCATCTATGTTTTTTATTGCTGTTTATTTACATATGTTTCGTGGTTTGTATTATGGTTCATATATGCAACCTAGACAGTTACTTTGGTGCTCAGGTGTTATCATTTTATTATTACTAATGGCAACAGCTTTCATTGGTTACGTTTTACCTTGGGGTCAAATGAGTTTCTGGGGTGCTACGGTAATTACTAGTTTAGTAACAGCCGTTCCTATAGTAGGGCAAACTATAGTAGATTGGTTATGGGGTGGTTTTACTATAAATAATGCTACTTTAAATAGATTTTTTAGTTTACATTTTTTTGTTCCTTTTGTTATAGCGGGGGTAAGTTTATTACATTTAGCTTTATTACATAAAGATGGTTCTACCAATCCTTTAGGAGTAGATAGTGGTGTTGATAAAGTTCCTTTTTATCCGTATTTTTTTGTAAAAGATTTATTTGCGTTAGTTTGTTTTTTATTTTTTTTTGGTATATTTGTTTTTTATTTTCCAAATGTTTTAGGACACCCTGACAATTATATTCCAGCAGATCCTATGCAAACTCCAGCTCATATTGTTCCAGAATGGTATTTTTTACCATTCTATGCTGTTCTACGGTCAATCCCTGATAAACTTGGTGGAGTTGCTGCTATGATCGGTGCTATTTTAATTTTATTAGTGATTCCTTTTACTAATACTTCTGAAGTTAGAAGTACTACATTTAGACCTATATTTAAAATTTTTTATTGGTTATTTATAGCTGATTTTATTATCTTAGGTTGGATAGGACAAAAACCTGTAAAAGATATTTATATTTTAGTAGGTCAAATTGCAACAGTATATTATTTCTTATTTTTTACATTATTAATTCCTTTTATAGGTATTTTAGAAACAAAATTAATTCATTTTAAGAAATAAAATATTTTTGATGTTATGGACTCCATTAGAGCAATTTCAAATAATTTCTTTATTTTCTATAAAATTGTTTAGTTTAGATTTTTCAATTACTAATTTAGTTTTGATAAACGTAATTGTTTTAATTTTTTTTAGTTTAATAGTATCTTTTGCTAGCTCAAATTCTGACTCGTTAGAAAAAACTAGTTTTTTTTTTATTCCAAATTCATGGCAAGTTTTAATTGAATCAGTCTACGAAACATCTAGTCAACTTTTATTTGATAATATAAATGAGGAAGGAGAAAAATATTTTCCATTTATTTCTGTTTTATTTTCGTTTATCTTATTTAGTAATTTAATTGGTTTAATTCCATATAGTTTTACTGTTACTAGTCATTTAATTGTAACTTTTACATTATCTTTAGCTGTTTTTATTGGAGTAAATATAATTTGTATTAAAAGGTATAAATTTCACATGTTGTCTTTATTTATACCAGCAAACACTTCATTTGGTTTAGCTTTATTATTAGTTCCTATTGAATTTGTTTCTTATATTTTTAAACCAATTAGTTTAGGCGTTCGGCTTTTTGCTAATTTAATGGCAGGTCACACTTTATTAAAAGTAATAGTAGGATTTGCTTGGAGTATGTTATTGTTAGAAGACTTTTTATCATTTGCACATGTTTTTCCTTTATTAGTTTTAGTTATTTTAATGGGTTTAGAGTTAGCTGTTGCTTTAATTCAGGCTTATGTTTTTACTATTTTAACGTGTATTTATCTAAATGATAGTATAAATTTACATTAATATTGTTTTTGGTGTAGAAAATAAGTATGATTCTTAATATAAATATTAGTTCAAAAGATTTATATTCTTTGAATTTTTTTTTAAATTTTTTTTTAAAAATGTTAAATGCAAAGAGTTTAACATTAAACTCATTTTTTGATGTTAAGACTGTTTCTAATAAAAAAAAAGTTTTTACTGTCCTAACGTCTCCTCATGTCAATAAAACAGCCCAAGAACAGTTTAAAACAGAATTTTTTGTTTCTAAAATTATGATTACTTCAAACCAAATACCTAAATTGTTAATTTTTCTAAAACAAATTAATAAAAATTTATTTGTAAATGTCGATTTAAAATTTAAAATTTATTTGAATAATAAAATTAGTATAAATAATAAAAGAAACCAATTAAATCCTAATAATTATCGTTTTAATTTATACTCTAAACATTCTAATTTTGTTTCGAAAAACTATTTAGACATTTTAAGTACTTATGGGGAAGTTTCTTTTAAAAAGAATATTTTAATATAAGTTTAAATAGCTCAGTTGGTAGAGCAAAGGACTGAAAATCCTTGGGACGGCAGTTCAAGTCTGTCTTTAAACAATTTAGATCTAAAAAATAGTTAATGAATTACATACTCTGGAATATGTTTTCTAACCTCAAAAACGGTCAATCTTCTAAAAAACAAATTATTTTTCAAAAAAAAACAATTACTTGCCTAGAAATTCTAAATATTTTATGGGATGAGGGTTTTATTTTAGGTTATAAAATACACCCATCTAAATTAGATACGTTAAAGGTTTTTTTAAAATATAAAAGTAACTCGCCTGTTATCAACTCGCTAACATTGTTAACTAAACCGGGTGCAAGATTTTATTATTCTGCTAAACAACTTTGGAAATTAGATATAACCAAAGGTTTGTTAATTATTTCAACAAGTAAAGGTTTTATGACTATTGAGAAATGTAAAAAACTAAAATTAGGTGGAGAACCTTTTTTTATTATAAAATAAAAAATGATTTTAAATTCTAGATATAAAATTAAAATTCCTGATAATATTGAATTGTTATATTCACCAAAAACAAATTTAATGGTTGTTATAGGTAAGCTAGGTAAAAAAACTTTAAAATGTACAAATAAAATATTTTTTTACCCTAATTTAAAGTTAATAGAAATAACTCATGAGTTAGTTGATCTAAAAGTTAATAGATCAAAAAACAAAAAAGCTTATCAAGGAACATCTTTGGCTTTATTAAAACAAACTTTTTTAGAAGTTTCGTTGATTGTTTTTAAAAAATTAAGATTAGTTGGTATTGGTTATAAAGTATTTATAGAAAAATTTGTAAATAATCAGTTTTTAATACTAAAACTCGGTTATAGTCATAATATTTATTTTAAAATACCGAATAACATCAAAATTGAATGCTTAAAGTCAGACAAAATTTTTATATCTGGTTTTTCTTACACAGAGGTAACTCAAGTTGCTTCTACTTTAAAAGCATACAAATTTCCAGAAATTTATAAAGGTAAAGGTATTTTATATGAAAATGAAAAACTTTTATTGAAAGAAGGTAAAAAAATTTAGTTAGTTTGATATGAAAATAAATAATAAATTGAAAAAAAAAAATTACAGGTTATTAAGATTTAATTTGATAAACTCGAATTTTGTTAAATGTTCTGTTAAGCCTTTAAATGAAAGTATTGAAGATTTTGAAGTTAGGTTTAAGCAAATTTTACGATTAATTTATGATTTTCATTGTAAGAAGAAAACTATTTATTTTGTTGATTTCCCTAAAATTAACAATATTAATTTTTTAAAAACGTTCTACAAAAATAATCATAAATTTTTTTCACACGATATGATAATGCGCAAAATTAAAAATAAAAATAAAATAGATGCTAGTTTAATTGTTTTTTTTAATACTGATATAAAATTGTTAGTATTAAATAATTTATTAAAGCTAAATGTTCCTTTAGTTTCATTTTCCGATGCTTTATTAATTGATAAAAACAAACCATCAAAAAAAGATACAAGTAAAAATATTTTTTTGCAAAATATAAAACTAAAACAATTCAGCATGTGTTTGTTTTATTCTATTTTTAAAAAACTATTATGGTTTTTATAAAAAAATCTATACCAAAACTTAAATATAAAAAATTTTTAAAATTACGTCAAAATGTTCAAAATCGACCAAAACTTTTAAAATTTAAAGCTAAAAAGTGGCAAAATATAATTTTAAAAAGTAGACGAGATTTAAAAAACCCTTTAAAATTAAAGAATATAGATCAGTTAGGTTACTTTGTACCAAAATTCACAGATTTTTTTGCGTATAAGTACCGTTCAGATTTATATATAAAACAAAAAATTATATATTTTTATGGTTATTTAAAAAAAAAATATTTAAAATCTATTATAAAAAAGCTACGCAAAAAAACTAATTTGAGCTATTTTTTGGTTAAATTGCTAGAAAGTAGATTAGATAGTGTTTTGTACCGCTCACACTTTGTTAGTAGTTTTAGAGATGCTCGTCAATTAATCTCACATGGACACGTTTTTGTTAACGGTAATAAAATAATTACTTCCTCTTTCGTTCTTTCTGACGGGGATGTTATTTCACTGTCTAAAAATGTGCACAGATTAATTGAAAAAAAAGTTTTAAATTCAAGTCTAGTTCCTATTACTCCTAAATATTTGCAAGTCAATTATAAAATATTTCATATTATTTTTTTAGGTAACTTAAAGATTAATCAATTGGTAAATCAATTTTCTTTTTGGGTAAGTTTTAAAACTCTAACAGAGTTTTACCGTTATAACTAAACCTTTTCAGTAGCTCAGGGGTAGAGCGAGTGGCTGTTAACCACCAGGACGATGGTTCAAATCCATCCTGAAAAGTAATTTAATTTTATGGAAATAATCGGAATCGAACCGATAACTTTATGCTTGCAAAGCATACACTCTACCAATTGAGTTATACTCCCTATTTATTTTTATAATAAAAACATGCTTGTTTGGTGGAATTGGTAGACACGTCAGACTTAAAATCTGATTCTTTATAAGAGTATCGGTTCAAGTCCGATAACAAGTATTTTTCTAAAATATAACTTAAAACGCCAAAATGATGGAATTGGTAGACATACTAGGTTTAGGTTCTAGTTCTTTTTAAAAGAGTAAGGGTTCAAGTCCCTTTTTTGGTAATAAGTTATTTCTAAACTATAAAATTATGGTTACTGTTAATCAATTATGTAATAATTCAAAAAGAATAAAAAAAACTCCCCTAAAAAAAACTCCTGCTCTTGAAAAATGCCCGCAAAAAAAAGGAGTTTGTTTAAAAATATTTATTAGAACACCTAAAAAACCTAATTCTGCTTTAAGAAAATTAGCTCGTTTAAAACTTACTAACGAAAAAAAAGTTATGAGTTATATACCTGGAGAAGGGCATAATTTACAAGAATATTCAACTGTAATTATGAGAGGGGGCAGAGTTAAAGATTTACCTGGAATTAAATATCATTTAGTTAGAGGTAAATTAGATTTGTTAGGTTTAAAAAATAGAAAAACTTCTAGATCAAAATATGGTACTAAAAAACCTAAATGAGTGTTGAAAATAATATTTTAAATCGATTTATAAAAAAATTGATTTTTAAAGGGAAAAAATTTAAATCTTACAAGCTCATATCAGCTTCTTTAAGGTTTATTCAAAAAAATTCAAAAAAAAACCATAGGCAATTGTTGCAATTATCTTTAATAAATTTAGCACCTTTGTTTAATATTAAGATTATAAAAAAAAAAAGAAAGAAATCTAAAGAATTTCCATTTTTTTTAGTAAATAAACTTAGACTTTCTTTATCTATAAAATTTATACTAAATAATATTAAGTCTAAGAAAAAAATTGCTAATAAAATGTTAGCTAAAGAAATTTTATTGATTATGAAAAATAATAATTCTCTTATTTTAAAAAAAAATTTGTTAGTAGATCGTTCTTTTTCTCAAAAAAAATACGCAAATTATAGATGGTTTTAAATTTTATATAACATTTATAGCTCAATTGGATAAGAGCGTTGGATTTCGGTCCCAAAGGTTATAGGTTCGACTCCTATTAAATGTTAAAAAATGATTCAACAACAAAGTATTTTAAAAGTTTGTGATAATTCTGGAGCAAAAACTGTAAAATGTATTAAAGTGTTAGGTGGATTTAACAAAAAAATAGCCAAACTTGGAGATATTATAGTAGTTTCAATACAAAAACTAAGAAATAAATCTAAAATTACTTCAAAAGTTAAAAAAGGTGAAGTTTATAAAGCTCTTATACTTAGAACAAAAAAAAAATTTAAAACTAAAGATGGTATAAACATTAAATTTCAAGATAACTCTGTTTGTTTGATTACTAAACAAGGTAAGCCTGTTTCAACCAGAATATTTGGACCAATACCTAAGATTTTAAAAACTGGAAAGTTTACTAAGATTGCTAGTTTATCTGCTGGATTTATTTAAAAACTATGTTTGTTATTAACACTTATATTGAAAACGTAATAAATTATGATTTAGTAAATAAGTTTAAATATAATTCTATTAAAAATATTCCTAAAATTCAAAAAATTTATTTGAATTTTAATTGTAAAACTACTTTATTAAAATTTTTATTGTCTTCATTAGTAGCTTTAGAATTAATTTCTTTACAAAAAAGTATTTTTACTTATACCAAAACGTCAAATATTTTATTTAAAGTTAAAAAAGGTTCTCCTGTTGGTTGTACTGTTGTTTTAAGAAAAAATAATATGGAGGGGTTTTTAACTGAATTACTAACTAATATTTTTCCAAAATTAGAAAGTACAAATAAACTAAATATTAAGAAATGCCATATTTTTTCATTTAAAATAAAAAATCCTTTAATCTTTCAAGAATTAGAAAAAAGATATCAATTTTTTAATAATTTAACAAATTTAAATATTACTATTGTTACTAATTCTCAAACAAAAAATGAATTAAAGTTTTTATTACATGCATTTAAAATAATTTAAATTTAAAGCAAATGTAACTCAATTGGTAGAGTGTAACCTTGCCAAGGTTAAAGTTGAGGGTTCAAATCCCTTCTTTTGCTAAAAAATTTAATAAAAGAAATCCCACAATTTGATATTATTACTTTAGGCGCCCAAGTGTTTGGATTATTGATAACATTAGCAGTTTTTTATTATTATAGTATAAATGTAACAATACCTCAATTTATTGAAATTAAAAAATTTCGTACTAAAAAGTTAAGAACAAACAATGATTTAGTATCGAAAATAAATAATGATTTAGTTTCAAATTTATGGTTAAAAACTTATTGCTATAAAAAATTTTTAAAATAATATATATAATAAATTAGTTATTGTTTAAAAATAATTATTTAAAATGTTTAGATAAGTGGTCGAGTGGTTTAAGGCGTTAGTTTTGAAAACTATTGTATTTGTTAAAATACCGTGGGTTCGAATCCCACCTTATCTTTTATTTGGCTAAATAACATAAATGGTAATGTATTAGATTGCAAATCTTAGAATATCGGTTCAATTCCGGTTTTAGCCTTTATTTTATAAGATAAAATGATTTTATTAATAATTTCAAATATTTTAAAAATTTTAGCAATAGTTGTACCTTTGTTAATTTCTGTAGCTTATTTTACTATAGCTGAAAGAAAAATAATGGGAAGTATCCATAGAAGAAGAGGTCCTAACGTAATTGGTTTTTTAGGGTTGCTTCAACCTTTAGCGGATGGTCTAAAACTATTTGCTAAAGAAACTATTTTTCCTAGTAATTCTAATATTCTAATATTTTTACTGGCTCCCATGTTATCTTTTATATTAAGTTTAATAGGTTGGTCAGTTATACCGTTTTCTTTTAATATAGTTATTGCTGATTTAAATGTTGGTGTTTTATATTTATTCGCTATTTCGTCTTTAAGCGTTTACGGAATAGTCATGGCGGGTTGGTCTAGTAATTCAAAATATCCTTTTTTAGGTGCATTAAGATCTGCTGCTCAAATGATTTCGTATGAAGTTTCGATAGGGTTTATCATAGTAAATGTTTGTATTTGCGTTGGGTCTTTTAATTTAAGTCAAATTGTTTTATCTCAACAAAATGTTTGGTTTTTAGTACCTTTATTTCCTATGTTCGTATTATTCGCTATTTCTATGTTAGCAGAGACTAATAGGCATCCATTCGATTTACCAGAAGCTGAGGCAGAGTTAGTATCAGGGTATAATGTTGAATATTCTGCCATGACTTTTGCTTTATTTTTTTTGGGAGAATATGCTAACATGTTACTTATGAGTTCTTTCATTTCTATTTTATTTTTAGGGGGTTGGTTACCGTTGTTTAATATTTTTCCTTTAAATATTTTTCCAGGAAGTTTTTGGTTTAGTTTAAAAATTTTACTGGGTGTTATTTTTTTCATTATAACTAGATCTACATTACCTAGGTATAGATATGATCAATTAATGGATATTGGCTGGAAATGTTTTTTACCTTTATCTTTAGGTTATTTATTGTTTACGACTGGTATTTTGATTAGTTTTAATTGGTTACCTTGTTAAAAATACTATTGTAATTAATAGTGGTTTTTATTTTTTTTAAAAGAATACTAATTATAATAATCTCATAAATAATGATAATATAAAAACTTATTAATAATTGAAAGCTTATTTCAGGTGGGGATATTATTGTAGACAGTGAAATAAATAATAAATACAAATACTTTCTAGAATATTGAATAAAATTAAAATTTTTTAGTTGAACAAAATAATTATTTAATAATAATATACATATAAAAATGAAAAATATTATATAACACCATTTATATATAATGAAATAGAAATTAAGGTATTCATTTATTTTAGCTTCATAATATAGTGTAAAAAACTTACTATTTAATAGTTTTTGTAATTTTATAAAAAAAGTAAAGATTAAAGGTACGCATAGTTTATTAAAAATATATAAAAATATAAAAGATAATTTTATAAACATTAAATATTTATCTTTTATTATTTTATATTCTTTGAAATAAAATCCAGGTGTTAAAAAAGTAATTATATGATATATTATGTATAGATAAGTAATTTGATTTGAAATAAAATACGATAGATTTATGTAAGAAGTGAATATATCAAGTAAGTTTGTTGAAATAAAATATAAAGAGTTAGTTGAATAAACAGACATATCTAACCAGGGTTTTATTAGAACAAATAACAAAGTTTCTTTATTATAGTAACTAGTAAAAAGTAAGCCACACCACATCCCTATTGTTAAGAATACCCTATTTTTTATTTCAATTAAATAATTTACTGCCATTTTTTATTGTTTTTAGGAAAATAGTTCAGTTGGTAGAGCAGTGGTTTCCAAAACCAAAGGTCAAGGGTTCAACTCCCTTTTTTCCTGTTTTTTTTATTGTTTGAATTATTTTCATATTGTTTAAATAATTTTTCTATGTTTTTTTTTAATAAAGAAAAGTCACCGAATAATAAAAAAAAAATTATAATTAGAAGAAATAATTTACTAAAATTAATGTTTGCCATTGTTTTCGTATGTCTGTTTATTAAGCATATTTTTTCTATAACTCTTGTAAGGCTTATAGTTCAGGGGTAGAACGTACCGCTCATAACGGTTTTGTCGTAGGTTCAAATCCTACTAAGCCTATTTTCATATATACGCATATTTTAAATTTTTAATTAATTTAAAGTTTAATTGTATTTTTATATTAAAAAATGAAATTAAAATTAAAAAAGTTTAATGCTTTAAAAACTATGAGCTATTTTTATTCACATCGTTTAACTTTTTTTTTTCAAGGTGTTAATCTAAAAGCTAAATCTTGGTTAAAAATAGAACAGTCTTTATTTAAAAAAAATTTAAATTATTTCAAATTAAAAAACTCTGTTGTTTGCCTTAATTTAAAAAATTCTATTTTTAAAAATATCATTCCTTTAATTAACAGTACTAACTTTATTATGAATATATATCCTTCAAAATTGTTAAACATTAATTTAAATAAGTTGATTAAATTAGATTCTTTTTTTTATTTAACTTTAGTTAAATTAAATAATAAATTATACTTTTTTAATAAGGATTTAAAAATAGTTAATTTTAATTATAAAAAAACTATGGAAAGTTTTGTATTTTTATTGTTAAAAATATCAAAATTTTTTGTACGAAATATAAAAAAAATTTATTGATAATAGATAAATTTTTCGAAATAATGTGATTTGAACACATGACTTCCTGTTCCCAAAACAGGCACGCTACCTGACTGCGTCATATTTCGGTTAACATAGATGATAGATGAAGAAAGCAGGGTTCGAACCTGCGATGGGTTTCCCCAGCAGATTTACAATCTGCCACTTTAAACCACTCAGTCATTTCTCCTTTTTATTTAAGTCTTTTTGTTTTTTTGGGTCTACAACCATTATAAGGTTTATTATTAAAACTTTTAATTGATAATAATAAAAATTTATTTTTTATTAATTTAATTATTCTTTTTAGTGGATAATGTTTTGTTATATTTTTAATATGTAAAGTTACTGGTGTTTTTTGTAATGTTTTTGTTTCTACTAATATTTTTCTTAATAAATTAATTATTGCAACATATCTTTTGGTTTTTTGTTTTCCAGTTAATTTTACTAATCCTGCGGAATAACTTTTTATAATATTGCCTTTTATGTCAGAAATATATATTCTGGTGTTTGTTGAATTGAAATTTATTGTCATAATATAAGATAATAAATTGTTTTTAGTTTCAGGCACTATTTTAGTATTTATTATTGAAAAATGAATTTTATCCACTAATTTTTTATTTATAGTGTATTCAAAATTGCCTAAATTTGATATGTACTTTATTTTATTTTTTTTTATTTTTTTTAAGTAATTAATTTTGTGCGATAGTATTTTAATGTTTGTTACTGCGATTTTATTTGATTTAATTTTATTACTTTTTTTTTTTTTTTTAATTTTTA
>Ga0206125_10000973_pt1 | contig 35697 bp, 56 predicted proteins | sample Helgoland_Spring_4_FD_148598 | JGI IMG/M metagenome (GOLD analysis project Ga0206125, IMG submission 148598) | Pelagic subsurface seawater microbial communities from Kabeltonne, Helgoland, North Sea - Helgoland_Spring_Bloom_20160331_1 | ecosystem: Environmental > Aquatic > Marine > Epipelagic ... | reverse complement strand
TCAGTTAATTGGTCTTCAGTGTAGTCTTTGTCATCAATCGTAATAACCTTTTTATCTTCAGCCATTTTGATCTCCTTTAGTTAAGTGCTTAAAATTACCAAGGCATCCCAGATGAGGATGTTGGGTTTGCAAGTTCAGCTATCTTAGCATCATTTGCCGCTTCAGTATCAGCTTGCACAACTTGTTCGTGTACCCAAGCTAATACGTTTGCTTCTGTTAGATCAGCGTAAGGGATGTAGTCATCGTCTGATGGCACACCTGTATGAGATGTAGTTCCATATGCTGATGCAGTGTTAGTACCATCTGTGCTTTCGCAACGCCAGTGTGCTATTGTTACTGAATCATCAGATGTGTTTCGCTCTAAATTAGCGATAGACCATGTGTGTGTGTTTGGCATAACAGCCTCCTTTTATATTTCTTGTGCATCCATAGCTGTCTGGTATGCAGTCTTCACTGCGTCTGTCCAAACAGCATTGCATATTGCTTGCACTTCGGTGCTTTCACCTGAGATGTCAGTGTCTGCCCATGTATCACCTGATTTAGTTGAGCAAGATAAGACGTGACGTGAGAATGCTCTGCTGATCTCTGTACCATCTCGTGATATCACAGTGGCGGTTCTTATTTGAATATTTTTGTGATCGCCCACTATCTCTATTTTATCTTCTACTTGTGTTTCTGTTAGTGCCATATTGGCCTCCTTTGTTTTATCGTGGCGTTATTGCCACCTGTCCGACCCAATCTCTGAAAGGGTTATGATGCGTGATAAACTACAGTAAATCTTAGTTTTTTACCTGCTAGTTGGTTGTTCCTTAATGCAGTCACGCCATTACTCCTGAAAAAAACCTGAGTTGTAGTATTAAGACAGGCAGATAGAGCTACTGAACTGTCATAGTTCTGTTCAGTTACCATACCGCCTACTTCTGATCCTGCCGTTATTGAAGTAAAAGGAACAGATAATTTAGCAAGTGCGGTGTTGCTTGTTGTAGGCCATGTAACTTGCGCCGAAGCCACTACAAGCCTACCCACTTTTGTGTACGAATTGTTTGATACTGTAAAAGTTAAACCTGCCCCACTAGAATCCGTTACATTCCAAGTTCCCTCTTCGTAGCTGTCCAACTTATTAGCCGACCCAGTGCCACCGAGGTATACACCGCCTGATAGGTAAGCGTCTTTCCAACGTACATTTGATGCACCTAAATTTACATCTGCATCGTTAAAAGCACCAGCGTTTGTAGCTGGGAGTAGAGCATCGGTAATTTTTAAACCTTTGCCTGAAGTACCATGAGAACCAATATATGGATATGACCCATTAGCACCAATACTACCTACAGTTGTGCCGTCTTTTTGGAACAACGCAATGTCGCCATCACCAGCCAATCGGTTCAACAATAAAGACCAGTCTGTTCTTGTTGCTTTGACGATACCGCTATTTGAAATAGTTGTACCTGCAACAGCGTTATTATCGCTAGTCTTACCCACCAACAAGTTGCCTGATGAGTCGATGCGGAGTCTTTCAACGCCAGCAGTTTCCATTTTTATAAACCCATCAGGGTCTACCTCAATATCCTCGTTTCCGTCGTGGGTTTGAAGCTGAACTGGTTGGCTAGTGCTTGCTCCTTTAAGAACTAAAGCACCTGCATTTGTAGCAATACTACCTACAGATGTGTTGTCTTTACGGAAATCAGCTATAGTGCCATCCGATGTTTTACGATTAAAGACTGCACTCTCAGCACCATCAGAAGTAGCATAAAACCTACCATTAGAGCCAAGCTGTATGCCTTGTGTATTAACAGCAGTAGTAGTCTTACCCACCAACAAGTTGCCTGATGCGTCTATGCGCATACGTTCTGTGTTGTTTGTGCCAATAACTACAGGTGCATTTTCGTAGTTCCAAAAATATGCTAAAGCATTTGTACTGCCATCTAAGCCAAGCAAAAGGCCATCTGATGAGCTAGTCCCTGTATTGTTTGTCTGCATCCTAATGTGAGTATCGACACCTCCGTCAATATCAAGCGAACTTCTAGGCGAACTCGTCCCAATGCCTACGTTGCCGCCATTGAAGTAGCTGTCACCATCAGAGTTTATCTGTACTGTTCTTGTGCCATTGCCTTTATGTACATTGATAAAACCTTGTGCAGTACCCGTGCCAAGCTGAACTTTAGAACTGCTTGCGCCATCAGCGCCTTCCCATAAGACAAGCTGTGGGTCTGTTCCTGCGATGGATAACTCAACACTAGGCGAACTCGTCCCAATGCCAACATTGCCTGTCGATGTGATGCGCATTTTTTCTGCGGTGTTTACACTAAATGTATATTCGCCAGATGCGCCAGTATCAAAGCCAACTGTATTGCTTGCACCTGAGTCATATGTAAGATTAAAATACTGGGTGCTTGCACCACCGCTATCATACATCTTGATGCCACCTACGTTTTCACCAGTGTTTGATATATTAATATATGGTGCATTTGCTTCCACAGTCAGCCCATCAGCAGTCACTGTGCCAGTTACGTCTATGCCTGTTGATGTTGTGGCTAGTTTGGCAGAGCCGTTGTGATAAAGGCTTACTGTGCCATCTGTATCCGCCGCAAACATTGTTTCACTAACTGCAACATTCGTAACTCTAAAATCGTCAGCGGCAATAATTAAATTTCCATTTCCATCTTCTTTAATGTAACTATCAGACCCATCATGATAAATAGATAAGTCAGACCCAGCACCGAATATGGCTTTGTCGTTGTCACCGAATGACAAGTCGCCTGTCATAGTATCGCCAGTAATACGAACAAACCCTGTCCCTGTATCAAAGGCAGTCTTCAGCTCACTAAACGTGATTGCTTTTGTTTCATCAGCAGTAATATCAACTACAACAAACTCATCTGCCTCAGCTAAGTTAGCACCAGTAATATTAGTTAGTTGTGTTATTTTCTTATCAGCCAAGTTCTTATTCCTTTATATCACAGCTTCTACAGCTTCAAAAGAGATACCGTAGATTGACGCATTATTAATTGACCATGAAGTCATGTTTGTTGATAGTCTGAAGACCCCTTTAGGGGAATTAAATACTACAGTAGCACTAGAGTAGGTAGACCTTAGAGAAGGCCATATTTGTATTGTTCCATCACCATCTTGGTCTAGTAGTACCTGATGTAACTTAGCACTTGAACCAGAACCTAACTGTATGTAGTCGCCAGCCTTAAGAGTACCAGTCATAACGACATCAGCATTATCTTCACCTGCTGTACCAGTCAGTACACAAGAGCTTACTGTACCTTGTGGTGTAGCATAGTCAGGATCTCCTAGTAAGAATGTACCTTGTTGACCTTTAAGACCTACTAACATAGCTTTCCACTCAGCCGCTTTATCTCTGTGTACCGAGGGAATATTGACTGATGCTTCCCACTTTTGACCACCGTGAGAAACAATCTGTTGTTTGTATGTAAAAGGTGACTGTGATACAGCTACAGCATTAACAGCCCTAAGCTCAATGCTCTCAATACCTATCGTAGTTGGTGTAGCTAGTGGATAGCTTAGTGCCATGTGTTGTATTCCTTATAAGTCTAACCGAATGTAGCTTTCATTGTGCCGCCTCTACGACGATCATTTATTATCTCAGATTTAGTCATTTGAGCAATCTTAGGAGCCGCTTGAGCTATTATTCTCTTAACGCTATCGTCTCCATTAGCAGAGAAGTTAAAGTTCTGTACGACAGTAGTAGCACCGCCACCCTCCATCTGTACTCCTAGCTTACCATTAGCTCCACGTTTAAGCGGCATAATAGCTTCAGGACCAGCTTCTCCCATTAGTCCAGTTCTACCACCAGACATAGGGAATGTAGTAGGACCTCCAACTATTCCACCATCAGCGTAGGCTTGTACTTGAGATCCACCAGAGAATACACCACCGTCAGCGAAACCTGCTGATATAGCGGCTACCATTTTCTTAACAACCAAGACCCTATAGAGTTCTTTGATTATCTCAGATGCCATAGTCTTGAAGGCATCCTTAACAGAAACTGTACCATCAACCATAGACATAAAACCTTGCTCCATAGAAGCCTCTATAGAACTACGTAACTGATCTTGTTCTTCTAACTTTTCATTAAGTTTATCTTGAGCCTCTGCTCTATCGTATGCAATAAGTACACTCTGTTGTTCAGTTTCTAATAACTCTAAGGCTCTCTCGTACCTTGCACTACCATAACCTATACCTAATCTCTCTAGTTCAAGTTTTGTCCTGTATGTCTCATTAAACTGTTCAGCAACTAAAAGTTCTCTATCGTTAAGACTTTCTATCATTAATTGTTCTTGTGTACTTAATGCCAGAGTAGCTAAGAACTCTTTTTGAGCTTCTTCTCTCTTTTCATAAAAAGAAAAATCCTGTTTAGCAGGTGTAAGAGACATACTCATAAGAGCATCTTCATCTGAAAATCTTTGCTTGTATAGAAAAGTCTCTTCAGCAAACCTTTGATTGTAGGCTTTTGTTCTAGCTTTAGATACTTTTTCTACTAGAGCTATAGTCTCATCAGTCATAGTTACAGCTTGAGACATTAAAGACTCTTCATCTGCAAACCTTTGATTGTGCCTTCTAATGTCAGCTTCTTGATTCTTCTTAGTTAATTCAATATTCTCTTTTGATAAACTAAGTGTCATACCCATAACAGACTCTTCGTCTGCAAACCTCTGATTATGTCTCCTGATCTCAGCGTCTTGATTATCTTTAATCAAACCTATGTTTTCTTTTGACATACTTAGAGACATACTCATAAGAGCCTCTTCATTTGCAAACCTTACGTTATGCAACCTGACTCTTTCTTTTTCTTCTTCTTTGAGCTGTTTATCTATAATAGCCTGTTGTCTAGCTACCTGACCTTCAATAAGTTTTATCATAGCCTCGGTAGACTGCAACATACTTTCGCCAGCTTTTGAAGTAGGAAGCCTCTTAGTTATTCTACCTTCTTCACCATCTCCAGAAGAGGGTACAGCAACAGTCGGAGCTAGTACATTTCTAAACTCTTCAAGTGCCTTTAATTGTTCTTCTAGACTACCACCAACGAGGGCTTGCTCAAGGCCGTCTCTAGCACCCTCAAAAATCTTTTTGTTTACTGATAACCCTAGTTTATCAAAAGCTTTACTGTAGATATTCTCGTCACTAAGATCTTCCATATCCATGAAAGGGTTAATCATTAGTAAACCGAGTTGTTTAGCTGTCTCAAGAACCGTAGTAAATTTACTATTTGCTACATCTAACTTATCTATGAAAGAAATGATAGAGGCATCAAACTGGGCTTCAGCTATTGCTTTAGAACTTTCTGATATAGAGACCATTGCTAAAGAAGCGGAAGTTAAATTACCATTAGAGTTTAACTCATTGAGTTTATCTACAGCAGAGTTAATTTCATCTACTGAATTACCTACATCCTCCATAGCCTCTTTTAGTGTAGTAGCCTGTGTACCAGACTCCATAAACATTCTACCTACAGCAGAACCAATAGGTATAAGGATACCAAGTGCGGCTGATAGACCTACAGCGGCTCCCATGCTTAGACCAAGAGGGCCAGCAATCATAGGTAGTATACCTGCTAACTGAGAACCCTGTTGACTAAATGCAACGAAAGCGCTTGTTCCACCTTGAACCTGAACCGCAAAGTCACCAAACTGATAGCCAAGCTGTTGAATAGCCATGTTAGAGCCATTCATTTTATTCTTAGTATTACCTACGTTCCTATTTAGTGTGCCAGTAGAGTTAGATAAGAGGTCAGAAGTCTTAGCCGCATTTAATTGAGCTTTAGCGTACTTGTGTATAATGGGAGTAGCTTTTTGGTACGACATATTAGAAGTACGCATTTGCTTATTTATTCGTGTTAGACCTTTTCTGTATTCTTTCTCAGTAATAGCTTGCCTAGCTCTTGCATTAGCTAGTTTCTTAATGTTAGTCTCAAGTTTCTTAGTTCTATCTATAGCGGCTACTGTGCCTCTATCATCAACTGAAATTGTTAGTTGAATTTGACCTACATCGTTAGCCATTCGCTACCCCCATATAAACTGTATCGACACGTTTTATAGTTTCTATATCCCTAGAGGAAATATGTGTCTCAGTCAGTTCCTTCCATGCTTTAATTTCAATATAAGTTATCGGGTTAGGTCCAGAGAATCCCATAGTTCTACTGTTGCTTAATGCAATAAAGGCAGACCAGACATGAGACAGTAGCGATGGAAAATGTGTCGGGGGTTCCAGTGCTTCAGGTCTACGTCCAATCTGCCTTTCTACTTGTTCTAAATGTTCTCGTTCTGTAGTGCCATCCTTATCAGGTTTGTTGAGCTTAAACTGATGTTCAGCCCACTCACATAACTGATTAGTTAGGCTTTCGTAAAATCCAGAGAGTCTGCAAGTGCCTCCTCAATCTGATCTTTAATCCAAAACACTTCATCGTAAAGATCTTTAGCTTTACTAACAGAGAGTTTAGGTTGCTCTTTGTTGTAGGTTATGTTCCACTCAGAAGTTATCTTAGATAACATATCTAGTGTAGCTTTTTCCATCTCTTGAGCAGTCAAGTTTGTACTCTTATTAGACTGCATGTCTTTAAGACGTTTATTAGTTTGTTCGTGCATTAACTCTTTGTACTCTTTAGAGTGAGTAGCATATACAACAATAGTCATATCTGTCTTATCATCATTCTTTAGTACAACACCAGTGTTAGGGTGCTTTAGTTTTACTTCTACAGTATTACTTGTAGGTTTTAGATCCATTAAATCCATGTCGAGTTCCTTTGTGGGTATCGGGTGAATTATGTTAAGTGTGAGGACTTCCGACCCGACTCAGAAGTCCCCACTAACCTTAGCTAAGGTGTTACGTTATGAAGGTCGTGTGATCTTCAAGTTAGTTGCTTCAGTTGCATCATATAGAGCAACGAAGGACATGCTAATCATTCGGCTTGTAGGTCCGTCTACACCAACATCAGCACTGTTAATTTTGACTTTAGGGAATTGGAATGTATAAGCGTTAGTTCCTGTAGGATCGTTAACTGATACTTCAATCTCTGTTTCTGTTTCGTTAAGGAAACGGTTAATTAATGCCGCATCTTCAAAGTAAGCTGTTAGTGTACCTTCAACTTCTGCTCTACCATACTCTAATGATGGTGCGCTATCATCTCCGATTACGAATGTAGGTGCGAAGGAATTAGTTAATGTGAAGTCTAATGCAGTTACGATAGCTACGTTAGATGCTCCACCTACGTTACCTATACCAATGTCACCTGAGTAAGCATCAAATGGTGCGGCTCCAGAAGCGGCATCTTGTGTCTTTTCAGTAGCACCTATAGTCATGTCCTTACCTACCATACCGAAGGTAGTTGCTACCATCTGGTTAGGTGCGAGGGAAATAGCCATAGTGGAAACTGAACAACCTGTAAACAAACGAGCTTGATCTATGTCAGCGGCATAATCTTCTATAGAGAAGAACTTAGGTGTTGTGCCTACTTTAAGTACGTCAGTTGACCAAGTACTTAACATGGCTGATTCTAGTATATCGTCGTAGTCAGCATCTCTGAGATCTACAACAATGTCCCCAGCTACTTGTCTATTGCCGTGGCGATCTACACGAGGCATACGGTCAGCTTGGATGTCGTTACCAGCTACACGATCTTTAGTTAAGTTTAAAGAGTGTGTGCTGAAAGGAAGGTTAGTAAAGTTGCCAGCAGGTGTCGTACCGAAAGTGCTTTCAGTAATAAAAGACAGGCTGGAGCGTGAACCCTGTGCAAAGGCCATGATGTATTCTCCTAGTTATTTATAAATGTACCATCCGATATTAATCGGAACGTAGTACCAAGGGCTGTCAATCAAACCTTGTTGCCTCTCAGCATAGTCGATTGATAATTTAATTGTTTCTGATTCTGCGTTAGTAAACGATATGTCAGTTGTAGCTTGAAATGCGTCTATAACTTTGTTAACATAACCGTCTGCGGTTGAAGGTCCGTTACCTTCTGGTGTAAATACTGTAACAGCAAAGACACCTTGATACCTGAGTTGAGGATTTAAGCCCCTTACAGCAGGTCTAGTCACTGTAGGCAAGTACATTACTCTAATAAAGCTAGTACCTGTTGTCGGCTCAAATGCTACGTTCTCGTAAGCTATGTCGGGGAGATCAGCCGTTGTAGAGATGTGTGTCTCAAGTGCGGCTCTTATATCATTATGTATACTAGCCATATTTATTCCTTACTCTCTCAAATATTTTATAAGGTTGTGTAAGTCTCCAGTTAGCTCCACCTTCCTCTACACTTATAGCGTGAGGTGAACCATTCCTAAGAACAATAGTATCTTTTCTGTTAAAGTCTTGTATGTTATTTATATCGTTTAATAGATTGTTAAGACCTTCTGTTGCCATAGTCTGTGGGTCTGCTTCTTTAGGTCTTCCTTCAGAGGACTTACCTCTAGGTCTACCTGAACCAACACCATAAGAAAAAGATGTTATATAAGCACCAGTATCTACTGTTGGTTTGGATAAATCTATAGTATACGTAGCTATATCCTCTAAGGCATATTTTACACCTAACTCTATAGCCTCATCTATCTCTTCGTATAAATTAGACATGGTTTTCTTTAAGCCTAATACCTCTTTCATATTCTACTCCTGTACATCACATATGTAACACATAGCGACACCGTTAGAGAATATAGATACTGCTCTTGTTACTTTAACTGTATCACCATTACCTATGATTAAGTCGTCAGGGAATGGATCTTTACCTACTCCAAGGTAAGGTACTACACACTTACGTACACCTCTAATAACTTCTTCAGGGTTAGCACTAGAATAGTCATAGAAGTAACCAGTGAAGCTATAGTCAGTGGTAGATGAACCTACTACAGAACCTGTAGCTGGATTATAAGTACCGTCCGTAGTAATTTTACGTAGTGTTAGTGTTTCACCAAAATCTTCAACCAACTTGAGTAAGTCAAATGCTCTAAAAGACATATGTTACTCCCCTTCTATTCGTATTCAGGTGTTTGGTAGCTTGGTGGGTTCTTAAATCTATCTCTTCGGAAAGAGCCTTCAATGCGGTTAGTGTTCTGTCTCACAGCTTCTACTGTACTCTTAGTAATACCACCAGCTAGTACCCCTACCGAAGCACCTGAAGTTTTACCTTGATACTCTAAGTTGTCTGCTAGTGAATTGTAGTGTGTAACTAAGTCAGAATAATCAGCTTTTAAAGCTCCACTAAGTTCTGTGTTTACTTTCCTAGAATACTTAGATGCTATAGCTCTAGCAATCCAAGCTCCAGAGTAGTAGACGTTATCACCATTCTCTGATAGAGAGAAAGTAACTTCTTCGTTTTGTACTTGCTGGTCAGTTGTATCAGTGTCACCAACCAACAGTCGTACTGTATTGAGACGACCAGAAGCCGTAGTTGTGTTTAGATCCGTTGGATCGTAAGACCAAGCCATTTAGTCGTCCCCTTTGTTTATTCTCCGAGAATGTTATCTCTTATTTTATAGTAATCTTCTGTTATCCAGCGATTGTTATTTAAGAACCGACGAATAAGACCTCGTTGCTTATCATCTATCTTTGACTTCTTACACTTCTTAGTATTAAACTCTGCTGTGCTAGAGGTTCTATCTTTAACTTCACTGTTGAGTAAGTTCACAAGTAATTCGAGTTGCTTACCAGAGAACTCTGATAGTCTATCTCCAACCTTTGTCTGAACTACTAATTCTTCATTGTGGTACAAGTAACCAGAAGCGTATAGTATTGCAACTTTATCTTGATGCAAACCTCGCTCTAACCAGTTAAAGTGATCTCCACGTTTCCAATCTCGATTGTCTGCCGTAACAGGCATTTTAATAAAGACAGGCCAATCAACCTGCCATCCCAAGTATGATGGGTGCATAGGACTACTCCGTTATAAGGATATTATTATGTTCTTTTATTATTTGGGTGCAACCCCAAGCAACTAAGCTCAGGGTTCACCAGTATGTTATATGTATATTAAGCGATTACTGCTTCGAAGAAGTAACCCAAGTCAGCACCGACGACTTTCATGTCGTATGCCATTTTAACTTGGATATGTTCTGCAACTTGCTGACGCTTAAGAGCATCGTCTGAGAAAGATTCTACAGTAACACCTAAGTTGTTTACACTTGGGATATTGTTCCAAGCGAATGTTAAACCAGCCGCAGGTGTCATAAGACCTGATGAGCGAGGTGTGTGTACTAGTAGAGCGTTCTTACCACCGATAAATGCATTGCTTTCTGCAACACCTTCTACAGAACTGTTCTTCACAGCTTCCATTACGTAGAAGTTTTCTACTTCAAAGATCTCAGCTAATTTAGCATCTGTGATCAAAGCAGTGTTTGTTACAGTTGCTCCACCGTTTAAGCGAGCTAAGATGTCTGGGTGGTTAATTAATACGTCACGTACTTCTTTACCTACAACCATTGTGTTTGGTTTAAATCCACCAGACTTAAGTTGCATTGTGCGACGACCCGTAGTTACATCTGAGATAGGTGTAGAGTTCGTGTAATCTGACCACAAGTTAGCTGGAGTAACGTCTGTTGTCCAAACGCCAGCGTTAAAGAATGTAGAAGCGAAACGCTCCTCACGATCAATTAACAGACGGTTTGTCAATGTCTCTGCACCAGCAGAACGTATTTCTAACATTGAGTCTTCGTTAGCAAGTGTTTGCTCGTCGAAGTCCATGCCTAAACCATATACGTCAGCGTAGTAAGCGGCACTTGAAAGAGCCATCCCAATACGGTTAACTTCTGTACGTGGTGCTAATTTCTTAACATCACCTGTACGGTTCATGTTTGCACGGTCATAGATATAATATTTATCTGACTGAGATTGTACACCCACTGTTGGGAATACTTTGTCAGCGATAAAGTTTGTTTGTTCTTGTACATAAGCAAGCGTTAAATTAGATAACGGCTGATCTATATGTACTGAAGAGGGAGTTAATAATGGCATTATGTTATTCCTTTAAAATGCTGATTTAGGCCGCTAAGTTGCCACCTTGGATCATTTCTATTTCGATGATTTGTCCATCTACACCAGCTTCACGGGCATAGCCTAAGATAACGTCACCAGTTGCGGCTGTTAAAGCATCACCTGAAGCGTCTGTCTGTACAGCGGCTCCAGCGGCAATAGTGCCACCAGCAGTTACCATGACTGAACCAGAAACGGTTACAGTTACAGCGTTGCCAGCAGTTCCGCCTACGATGCAAACACCGATAGCGTTTTCGCCAGCAGAATCAGCTAGGTCTACTTGACCATCTGACTCAAGAGTTACGAATTTGAATTGTGCTGAAGATAAATCTTCCCCAGCGATGAAAGTACGGTTGTCACGAGACTGCATTACCGCCATGATTATTCCCCTTTGTAGGTTTTGTTAATAAGTGACTTACCTTCGTCAGTCTTCGCTACAACAGCGTAAGCCTTTGCGTATTCACTTTTCTTTAGTTGGTTGTCGTCCATGTAGGACTTTACAAGACTATCTAGTTTGTCTGAAGATGAGGCGAACTCACCATCTACATCTGACTTACCAAATTCTTCCATAGATGCGCCAATAGATGCGTCACACGCCTTTAGTGCTTCCATGATTTTTTCTTCTTCTGCGAACTTCTCTACTAAAGACTTAGCTACAGCTAAATCAAAGTGTGGTAGAGCTTCTTCAGCACTCTTAGTTAGAGCAACATCAGCTTTTTCTAAAGCCGCCGCTTCTAGTGCTTTAAGGACTGGTGCAGGGATGTCAGATTTAACTACCATCTCACCTTCTATGTCCATCATTTCTACTTCAGCTTTCTTTTCGATTGCTTCAGCAGTTATAACGTAGCCATTGTCTATAAGACCTTTACGAAGTGTTTCATTCTCAGCTTTCAGTGCTTCTACTTCAGCTTCTAGAGGATTAACCTCTTCTGCCTTCTCAGCAACTTCTACTTCTTCTGCAACTTCTTCAGCTTTTTCCATGTCATATCCAAGGGCTTTCATGGCGTCTGCACGACCACAACCTTTGTCTTTCATGTAAGCGGCTACTTTGGTTTCCATTTCTTCATTCATTTTATTAATACCTTCAAAGGAATTGTCACGCTTGAAGAGGCTAACCATTGCCTGTGCATTGGCTGGACGATCCACTAGGGAAAGTTCTTCAAGGTGCAAGTTTTTTAGGAGATTAGGCAAGTTAGATTTCCTCCTTAATAGCACGTCCACCTATAGAGAACGCGGCGAGTTCACCAGACTTCACCATTGCCCAGACATCATCGTCGAATACTTTGTAAGCGACAACCCATCCTTCACGGTCAGACTGGATACCTAGAGAATCACCTATTTCTTTAGTGATTGGGAGTGAGTGTACAACGACACCTACTTGATCCCCAGTATGCATAGCCTTGCCGACTCGCACATGCTCCATAAATTCATTAACAGCTTTCACAAGAGTGTCAGCCTCTATTACATCACCTTGTCGATCTACTACAGCGTCACCCTTTTCGGTTACTACTGAAGCCCAACCATAGACTAATCGTTGTTCATCGTCAGTCTTAAGGATCTTACCTTCAATATCTGCTTTAGTCATATCACCCACCGATGTATTTGATTGCCACATACGACATGACCAATAGCCAGCAGTCGTTTTATCTTTCTTACTGTCACAGTTATGTCTAGCTCGAAAGTTAGCTCTAGCTTTAGGATCATCCCGACGAATTTCCATGTTAGGATCTCCGAATGTAACTCTCTTAACTCTATCACCAGACTGTACAAAGACTTCAAACTTCTTGTTGCCACCTTGTATACGTCTAGGCTTGTTTAAAGTAACTTTCTCACCTTGATAATCAGCCTTAGCAAACTCTGTCTTCATGATCTCTTGTACAATGACCCTGAGAGCCTCTATACGATCCACTGAGGGGGCTTTAGCTTCTTCTGTAGGCTCATCCCCACTGTAGTAGGCTAGATACGCCTCATGGCTCTCTGCTGGCATGTACACAGCCTGTCCATCATAATCAGATACGTGAATAGCTCCACCAAGTCCTAAATCCATAGATCTAGAGATAGCTTCAGGCTCTGTTGTAAAGATATCGTTAGCGTATTGTGCTTTACGTAGAGTAGATAGCTTATGTCCTACCATTTGACCTGTAGGCTTACCTTTATCATCAATTATTTCAATACGTGCCGCAGGTTCTTCTTTTGTACCTGTTATCTTTACTGGAATATTAGGTACTGTACCATCTCTTACAACTTGACGTACAATACCACGAGCAGTTCCACCAGACGAGTTCCAAGATACTTTAGATCCTACTTTCATAATAAATTACCTTATGTTTCATTCTTAATTAGTACACCTTGAAAAGATGCGGCTATTGGGTTGTTAGTAGTATTTGTAGAAACTCTTATCTCTACATCAGTCTTCTCTGCAAACTCTTGTGGGTATTTAAACAACTGTTTAAGTTGATTGCTTTGCAACACATTGATAAATCTAGTTCTAAATACATTAGATCCAAAGTCACGAGTGTGAAAACTAGCATTTACTCTTTTGTTTGCTAGACTAAGTGCGGCAGTAATATTAATCTCATCTAAGTATAGCGTATGTCCAGCAGGTACTGTGTATGCGGCTATCTGTGTTTGATTACCTATACTAAGGTTAGCGTATACTGTACCGTTAGGTACTCCACCTGTAGCTCCAGAAGATCCTATGTATATAATGCCACCAGAAGTTCCAGATGAACCTGCTAAAGTAACAAAGGCTCTATATACTCTCAGATACGACAACTGAGTAGTTACTTGTGTCTGACCGTTTAGAGTTATAGTTTCTTCTATCTCTACGTAGTTCTCATCTAGACCTTGTATAAGTATTGTGTTAGCACCTGAGCCACCACTTGTGTCATTTACGCTTGTACTGCTTACAAACATAGTAACTGCACTATCTAACCAAGGATAGTCACCACCTTGTTCCCATACAGTCTCTTCATCTCCATTTACATCTGGATTGTATCCAAACTTGTATAGAGTTCTATACCCTAATGTATGGCCTCTTGAGATAGCCAAATCAGTATGATCGTATATTCTTTTAGGCCAACCACCAAACATCTGCTGTACCACCTGTTCATATTGTTCGTTAGGGTCTGCGGCATCTTCTACATCTGGTCTACCTGTTAAGATACCACCAGCAGAAAATGAGTTAGACTGAGTTATAGATGTCGAGTTTAATACTGGTGTGCCAGTAACAATAGGAGATGCTGTACTTACCTCATCCTCTATTGCTGTAGCATTAGATACTATAGGAGAACCTGTATCAGTATTACTTGTAGTTAGTATGTGTAACTGTACTACAGTGGAAACAGAGACTACAGGTTGACTTGTTGTAGTATTACCTGTAGTTAACTCATGTAACTGACTTACACTAGAAGTAGAAACTGAAGGTTGACCTGTAGTAGTATCGTTTGTACTTAAGTTCTGTAGTTGAACTAAAGAAGAAGTAGATACTACAGGTTGGCCTGTTGTAATGTCTATTACGTTATTGACATGTACTTGAGTTATTGCAGTACTTTGAACTACAGGAGCAACAACAACAAAGCTATTTGCACCTATGTAGTTCTCATTGATAATAGGCTCACTAGCTTGAGTGAGTATTAAACTGCTATTTTCCTGTAGAATCCTGCTTGTCATGCTTAATGACCTCTATTATGCAGGATCAGGTATACCGATAGTAAATGACCCTAGTGAAAAAGTATTACCAGATGAAACAACCTGACTTGCAGTAAGAGAACCTGTCGCAAGAAGACGGGTATTAGTAGTATCTATTATTGCGTAGTGAGTTGCTGTACCGTTTCCAGTTATTGAGCCATCTGATATTGCGGCTACTACCACTTCACGTCCACCACCTGATCGGTCTGTAGGTGAAGCAATAGAAAGACTTGTAGAATTACCTAAAGTATAAGTAGAAGAGGCTTCTGAGTAGCTTGTAGCTTCTTGAGATGTCAGGTCAATACGGTTAGCTTCTGTGTCTAAGACAGTAAGCCCGTTATCTAGAACTCTATTATTTAAAGTTGCCATATTATTCCTCTACTTCTGGTTCTGGGGCTACAGTAACATTCGGATCGTAATCTAGTTCAGCTATATCCATAAGGTCTTGGATAACCTCTGGGTGATCACTGACGTTAATGTTTGCACCGTTAAGGTTGCGTAAGAAGGATGCAATCTCACGTAAGTCGTGAGGAGCAACATCACCAGCTTCAATAGTTGGCATTAAATCATAGTTCAGACCGTTCAACTCCCACAGTCGCTCGACCAACTGTTTGTTGAGAACATCTGTGATAGCTTGGATGTAACTCTCAAGCGCACGAAGGAACAGGTCTGTCTTCGACTTGGATAAGGCGTAAGAACCACCTTGAGATCCTAGTAGAAGAAACTCGGATAACATTGATCTTGCTATGTCATGCTGATAACGCTTAACAATAGGATCTATGTCTATATTACGTTTACCATTAGAAGCCATAAGTTCTATATCAACCAACCTTTGGTTAGTAGGAGAACCATCTTTATCTGGATAGCTGTCAGAAGGTAATATTATGTAACCTTGCTCATTGAACTTAACATCTCTAAGGATCTGTTGTAAGTTTCCAACGAAACCTGATTGTGCGGCAGAAGCATCCCCTGATAAGTACTCAGCAGGTATACGAGCTACTGGAATACCAGCTAACTCACGCTCTACTGCAATAGCTTCTATAGCTTGCAGATTATTAAGGTATTCATAAGAAGTATAAGCATTACGAAGGATAGAACGACCAGATGGGTCACCATTAAGGCTAGTTGTTCTATAGTAAAGAGACTTATTAGTAGGTATATAGTTTCTACCATTCTTATAACCTATCTCTTGTTCTATACCTAGGACTTCACCAGTCTTACGATCTACATCAAACTTACTTATAGTCCAAGGCGCACGAGCAGATATCTTACGAACACCAATACGTCCGTCTGTAAACTTAGAGTGCTTCTTAGGTGATCTCTCTGTTGGACCTACACGTCTTTTATATATAACTTCGTTCCAGCTAAAGCCATACGACAAATTAGATATAGCTTCTGCTATGTGGTCATCAAGAGAATGTTCCATGTCTACTAAGACACTCTCAACAAACTCTTTCTCTACTATAGCTTCAGCACTATCGTCTACTGCTTTTACGTGTAAGTCTACATCTCGTAGTATCTGCTCAACAGCATACATAACAGCACCAATAGTACTATCGTTATCACGCATCTCACGATACTTGCGTATAGCTTTCTTACCTCGAAGTTCAGGTAGGAACTCATCAGCACGTATCTGTCCATTATATGTGTTATCACCAGCTACACCTAATGTAGATTTAGCTTTTGATTCTGAGAGTTTCTTTACCATGACAATAATACTTCTATAGTTAACGTGAAAGTCCCTTAACACTAGAATAAGCGAGGGTCAATTTAGGTTTTGTGTATCCGTTGAGTGAGAGGTCAGTAATTGCCCATACTAGAGCATCTAATCTATCTGGGGAGCCAATCGACCCTAATGGTTCCCATGTTCGCATTTGTATTTCTAATTCGTTAAGTGAAGCGTCATCTTTAGGGTTTGCAACATGCTTAACTAATCCACGCTCGTAGAGTGCAGATATAGGTTCAGCCCTAGCAAATTTACCTCTAGATGCACGTACAGCTTTGTAAGGTACTGTGTCATCTTCACCGTGTATAGTTGTTTTGACCATATCACCACCTTGATTAACCTCAGCAACAATACGATCAGCTTGATGTAAGTGATATAACTCTATTGCTTTAGAAGCCCAACCTTGAGGAGACAGTCTATCAGTGTAATCACCTAATACATAAGCAATACCATTGACGTCTATACCTGCAACAACAATACCTGTCATATCACTCTCAGCATTAGAGGTGACAGCAGGGTCTAGGGCGACAACAATACGGGAAAGGTCTGGCACGTCATCTAACTTAACAGATGCTTCGTCCAGCATGGCAGTTGTCCATAAAGCACCTTGTGCTTCTTCTAAGACTTCTGCGTAAAGCTCTTGCTTACCTAGTCTAGTACCTTCATACTGTTCTTTAACAGCAGTTAAGTACGTCTTAGCTAAGTTAGCAGAGTTATCAAAAGTAGACCCTGTAGTAATAACAGTCTTAGGGTCTTTAAGTATCTGGCGTATCAGTTTAGTTGGCTTCGGGGTGGTAGTCACCATGATACGAGGGTGCTTACCTAGACGCATACAAAACTGTAGCATCTGCCAAGTGTCTATATCTTTATTCCAAGCGGCTGTTTCATCACACCAAGCTAACTCAAACTGTGGACCACGAAGACGCTCAGGTTCCTCTGCGGAGAAGAACTGTACTTGCGCTCCATTCTCCCACGTTAGAGTTCTCTTTGTTGGCGACCAATCGGGGAAACCCATCTTCTTACCAGCATAGGTCTTATCACCTTTCCAGCATACCGATAGAAATCCTGACTCTCCTTTAACCATAACTCGTTCTATGTCTGAGTTAGTAGAAGCTACAGCGGCTATACGTTTAACGCCACCCTTAACTTGCTCTCTTACCCACTCTACTCCAGAACGTGTCTTACCGAAACCTCGACCAGCATTGATAAACCAAGTATTCCAATCGTTACCTTCAGGGGCTAACTGATTATCTCTAGCCCAGAAGTTCCAGTCGTGCTTTAGCTCTTCAACCTTACGTGGTCCTAATGCCTCAAACAGATCATTGACTTTAGACTTAGGTAGCTCACGTAGTGTGTCAGCAGTAATTTTTCTATTCTGGCTCTTCATCGGGATTATTCTTACCTAGTAGCGACATCAAACTGTCTATAGCACTCTCGTCTAAGTCAGGGTCAACGTCTTGCTCAACTTCATTTACTGTACTGTTAGGCGACCAACCACCTTTAGATCTTAGGAAGAACTCTGCCGCCTTAAAGTCACCACCCTTAGCGGCCTCTACAACAACACTACCTATCTCTCCAACAATGTCAGCCTTAGTCTCAGCTATTAGGTTGCCGTATAGCTTGTAGAATGTTGCTGTGCTAGAAGGTGCATCTTGATACTTCTGTATTGATCCAAGTATGTCTCTCACTGCGACACCATTCTTTATACCAGCTACAACTTTCTTAGCTATAACTTCACTATACTTCTTAGCAGGTATCATAAAAAATCTCTCTGTTTCACTGCGTAGCTGTGCTACTTTTAATAATAAATCCTCATCGGCATGACCACATCTAATACGACTAAGTGGAAAGGTTCGTCATGGTTGAGGGGGGAATCTGAATAGCACTTACAGTGCGACGAGCTACGCTCTTATGGCGACAACTTAAGTTTAAACTTACGTTTCTCGCTTACTACGTCGAAACGAGAAGACGTAGACTATAGTAGGAAACTTAAGTAGTACCTCTTATGTATATATAATGTCTTATTATCGTAAAGTGTAAACCAATTATTTTAACTATTTTATAAGTCGTTGATATACAACAATTCTTTTTTCTTGACACCTTACTTAAGTTGGTAGCCAATGTCGTCTTTTTTGTGTCGCTCTCTTGTAATGACTCCGTGGGAGTAAGTAATAAATCCGTTGTGTGCGACAATATGACACCCCCTCCTGTTTTATTTTTTTGTTTTGGATATGAGTAGTGTTACCACGGTCACGAAACGAATCACTTTATGATCAGGAGGGTCCCGAATCATTTTTTGTCAAGCACAATCGTATACCTTAGTGAAAATAAATGTCTTGACACAAGTTTTTCCTTGACGAGAGTAGCGAATCGGCAGGCACATAACGAATCGTTTAAGGGCAATGTATTAATACAAGTGTTATAATATAACATAACATTTATACGCTATACCATTGACTACCAACGAAAAAAGACTCACGCAAACTAATGCATGAGTCCATTGGGAGTCTATTTAAACTATTTAGTTAGTTGTTGCGCCTATATCAAAAGATAAATACGGGTATTGCTTTTTACACTTGGCGAGTCTTTCAATAGCACGTTGGTGGCTCTTCTCAATGTAGTATGCAAACAACTTGCCACAACTATATATGTTAACGCGGTATTCCATTAATAAGACTCCTTCATAAGTTTGAGTATAGTTAAAGAGATATTAATATTCTCTAACACTTTATACTTTGCACCATGTATTAAGTTATTATCTATTACATTATATGACTCTTGTAGAGACTGTTCACAGTTTAATAACGCCGCTTCAATAACTTGTTTCTTGTCGGTCATATCCATGTAACCTTGTTCTTGTAATATGTTTAATTCTTGTTTGATCATTATATAGACTCCTTATTAATGTTTGTAATAACTGACATTCTTAACGCTAGGCGTCCAACATGCTCTGCAATCCCCACAATTATTGCCTTGCGTTGGTGCTGGACATACCCAACCAATAGCATTCTTATGCTTATGTACTGTGGATGTATTAACGCCTTTTACTGGTTTATCATCGACCATAGGCGCGCTTAATCTAATAACTAGGTTACTAGGCACTTTTCCCTTGTATGATCTAACAATAGCCAATTCACGAGTCGGCAACCAATGCTTAATATTGGGAGTCTGTTTAGCGACTTCAATAATTGCTTTTAATTGGCCTAATGAATCGAGATCACCAGAGTCATACCATCGATGATAATTTTCCCCTGTCTTATTGGCGAATCTATTAATCTGGAATACACAAGCGGCAATCCATTTGTGCGGCGCGTTAGCTATTAGATCAACAGACTTTTCATAATTGCGAGTCCAACCTTGATTTACTGAAGGCCGCATTTTCTGAATCCGCCTAGCATAACAAGATTCACAAACTGATCCCTTTACGTTGGCGAGTCTAGATCCAACCTTGCAAGCAAACGAGTCACTTGAAAAGGCAGATCCAACCATTTTAGTATTGCGGTTAGTAATAGAGACGGTTTCTTTTGCCGCTTTTAATGTAGTAAACATTTAAGACTCTCCTAAGTAACTAGCATTGTGGGTAACATATTGACTCCACTGAATCGCGTCCAATGGTGGTAAGTTTAAACCATAAGACTCTTCTAATATGACTCGCACTTCGCAAGCGTCTGTGAAACTACCAGTGTAATCTTGCCAGCTTGTCTTTATATAGTTACCTAACGCGATTCCAATAATGCCAGATGTAGCACCAGACTCTTCAAAGAATGAATGAAGCGTGTCTACAAATACATAAGGAGATGTAATTTTATAACGCATTAAAAAGTACCTCCGAATGACATTAAACCAACTAGTAAAACATAACCACAAGTTATCATGCCTAAAGCGGTAAAAGTTGCGATTGTATATTTTGCAATAGCGTCATTACGTTTACGGGCATTGCGGCGTTTTTGGGTTCTTGTGTATACTCTAGACATTTTGTTAAATCCTTTTATCAGTGTTTCTATATAAATACGTTAGTAAATTAGGGGCTATATTGCAAGCCCCTTATCGTTTTATCTTAAGTAGAATTGTTCTACTTGAGCGGTTGAGTCTTCTCCTTCAATGTATGTGATATATGGGTTATCACTATCAGTGTTAAAATAATCATTTCCATTTTGTTGGACATATTCTATCGCCGCTTGAATTGCCCTTTTCTTACTACCATAAATTCCTAATACGCCGTCGTGGTTGCCATAAACTTGATATACATTTGCCATTTTAGATAATCCTTTTATCAGTGTTTTAATTTATACCTATTATATAACATATGATTCGTTGAGATGCAAGGGGAACAAACACAGAACAAGAAAAAAAATAGGGGTCGCGGAACGAATCATAAACAAACGCTTGTCAAGGGGAACAAAGCAAGAATATGCAAAAATATATGTCATTTTAAGGGGTTGACTCTCTGTAACGCCGCCGAATCAATTTTATATAGTAACATACCAGAGAGACCTAGAGGCCGTCAGAGAGGCTAATTTGAGCGTTTTAAGGTGGGTTGACTCGAATCGTGGTTTCGTGTTAAAAATGGGGGATGCCGAATCAAAACATACCTATGCACTAGACGCATAATAGATATGCAATAAACGCATAGATAATAAAAGTAGAACGAATCGTGAATCTAAGTGTCAAGTGTTATATTGTCACATATGCATTGAGCGCATAACTGGTATGCAAAAAAAGTACAACTAGGATTTAGAAGGGGGGTTTACAATAATAGAATCATATGCTATATAATAAGTATAACTTAACACTGATAAAAGGAACTTAAAATAATGCCAGTATCAAGCGACATAGTAGTAAGAAAAACCCGCAATACAATGCGAAAAGAATTGTTAACAATGGGTTGTATAATAGAAACAAAAGACGGTTGGGAAATAATCAAAACACCAAAAGGTAAACAATTATTTGCTTCTAAATTTGCCAGAGAAGGCCTATTTCAAGTAAAATGGATTGAAGGATTATTCGACAAAGTTTCATAAAAAACGGGGGTTAAAGCCCCCTTACCATAAAAAATCAAGGGCTAGTTTTTCAGAACAAGGTCGCAAAAGGTGGAAGGATGGACTAAAACGAATCAGTTGCATTTATGTCACTGTTGCAAATATGTCGTGTCAAGATGTAATTATATCACGTTGCTAAAATGTCACACACCCCCGTCCGAGGAAATTATGCACCCGTCCAACGAAATTATGGTTACCCCGTCCAGCGAAATTATAGACCCGTCCGAGGAAATTATGAGCTTGACCCGTCCAGTGGAAAGTGTTACGTTGATTCGTATAGACCCGTACAGTGGAAATAAGGAGTAAGTAAAATGGAAATGATAATTAAAGAGATAGAAGCTATTTCATCAGATGTTTACACTATTGTAGGTAAAGCAGAAGATTGTAAAGCTGACATTGATCGTGGCATAAATGTAAGTCATACTCCTAAAGGGGAAGATAGCTTATCAAAGCAAGACAAAATAAATGATCTGTTTTACTATCTTGATGAAGCTAAGTTTGATGTAGACACTATTAGAGATGATCTAAAAGAGATTAAGAATAAACTTGATGATCTACTTGATCTAGTACAGTATGAAGAAGTAGCACAAAAAATAAGGAGATAGAATGTTGGAAATAGTCAGACAAAAATATGGTAGGCATGTAGACACTAGAGTCTATTTAGACTTAGGTTATGGCGAGATGGAAGTGGACGTGGAAGAAATAGAAATGATTGATGGGGAGTTATCAGGCATGGCTTACTGTCATCAAAGAGAAATAGAAATGTATGTAGATCATAAAGACTGTAAACGTGCATTAGATAAATTTGAAGAGGAGAATGAACAATGACTAAAGAATATTATGTAGGCGTACACTATGAAGAAGGCGTGAGCCTTAGAATAAAAGCTGACAGTGAAGACGAAGCTAAAGAGATAGCTTTAGAGATCATGTCTTGTAGTGATGTTGACTTAGATCATAACGATAGTTTACTAAGTACCTCTACAGTACATCGTGAATATATGGTGGTAACATGAGTGGAGATAAGATACCACCGATTGACCCTGTAACTGGGCAGTTCGTTAGACCCCTCAGTGGAAATAAGGTTTACAATACAGAGAAAGAATTAACTAAGGGCTTGTTAAATGATGAGATACCACATGAGTTGTATGTGGAGCTGATAAAAGTATATCACGAGGCGTATGAAGAAGCTCCTGAGTATGGTTTTGTAGGTGTAGGCTGTATAAGTTTCGCTGAATCAGTGTTACAAGAGCATCAGGACGGGGTTGTAAGGCGTATAAGAATACCTACGTTGTATGATGAGTATTCATTTAAACAGGAGAGTAATGATGAGTAGAATAGGAAACTATGTAGTTGAGTTAGAACAAAATAAAGTATTCTGTATTAACTGTGAACAAGAGGTTGATCTCGAACAACTAACAGATCTTGACATATGTGAAGAGTGCTACGAACAGCAAACCATAGATAACCAATTGTTTTAAAAGGAGAATAACATGGGTAAAGAAATAGATTGGCATAAAGCTAGAGTTAAAAAACAGATGAAAACTAAGAGGGTTCTAAAGCAAATGTCTGTTGAACAGAGAGAAGCTATAGAAGAAATACAAAAGAGCGTAGCTAGTTGTTTAGAAATGATCAAAGACTGTAATGATTTATACATGAGTGATGTAGCTAAATTAGAAAGCTCTTGGCATAGCCTACGATGGGCGTTTGAAGTAGATAAGGTATAGTTTAATGGCAGAGAATAAGACATATAAAGTAGCAGGTGTACACATCGGAAAGAAAGGTGTTACAGTTTTAGAAGGTAAACATAGAGTATTAGAAGAAGCTGAACAGTCAGCTAAACTACTTACTGGAAAGTATGCCTTAGAGAATAGTTTAGGCATTACCAATTTTGTCGCCTTCAATACACATGCACTCACGATGCTACCACCATACAGTATTGACATGGAAGCTGAGTGGAATTACGTTGTAGAACAAGAGGGGGATGACACCCCTTCAGTGGAAATTAATAGACAAGCAGAAGGAAGCATATAATGACACTACCACTTAACATGGTTACTAATGTATTATCAGAGAACCAAAACAAGTTTATCACAGTTAAGTTCTTAACTAAGGATAACGAGGAGCGTACCTATACTGGACGCATGAATGTAATAAAAGGTCTTAAGGGCAACGAGAAGGGTCGTATAGCGGCTGAAGCACTACGTAAGGCAGGGTACATCACACTGAAGACTAACAAGGGCTACAAGTGCTTTAATGTGGATCGTGTGCTAGGTTTTGTAGCAGGTGGTCGTCGTATCTTTGGGTTAGGGACTGAGGTATAATGCCTCTACCCCCTTCGATGGAAATGGAGCTTATGGAGCTAGGCATACTCAAGAGTGATATAGAAGAACTTGAGAGTGTAGCAGAGCAGACAGGCTTCTATGCGATAAGAGCCGAGACTATAGCTTGGCATAACACACTAATAATAGATGGAGAGGTAATGTTCTAATGGCAAAGATAAAACTACATGGGGATTTCATGCTCACCAGTGATGTAATGAAAAGACTTAATGATATTATATATGCTAAAGAACCTGTAAAGGAAGCTATAGAGTTTAAGAGAGATATTATAGTTGAAGATATAGAAAGAACACACAGATGAGTTTAAGACAAGTATTCTATTGCCCAGACTGCTTAACTAAAGGTTATAAGAATAAACTTAAAGTAGTCGATACAAGAGAATACCACGGAAGAGGATTTCCTAGTATAAAACGCTATAAGAAATGTTTGATTTGCGGTTTTAAGATTAACACTATCGAAATGGAGTTGAAGAATGAATAAAGAGTATAAACCATATTACAGGACAGATAAGATGAAACAAGAAGAACTAAGAATAGCTAAGTACATAAGTATTTTATTTTTTACTATGATTGGATTTTCGTTCATAGGTTTTTCTTTCGTATTAGTTAAGGCAATGTTATATATGACTGGTCTATTCTTATGAACAACCAAGAAATACTAGATATGTGTAGAAGGTTAGCAAGTAAATACTACAATCATCAGGACTACGATGATATAGTTTCTGAAGGTGTAGTGTTATGCTTAAAAATGAGAGCCGAGGGAATTAAAGAACCCTTTAAACTATATTACAGCGCAAGGACTGCCATGTTTGAGTATGTTAACGTAGGTCTATCTAAGTTTAGCTATGCAAAAGGTAGGTTTGGTCGTGATGCAGTGCAAGAGGACACTACAACTTATGTAGATCCAGAAGATGTGCAGATACCTGCTGATGATTTGTTTGGGTCATACGAACTAAAAGATTCCATAGAGAAATTAAAGCGAGAACTAAGCGACAGAGAGTGGAAAGTATTTTTAGTTTTGTATAATAATAACAATAACTTATCACACGCTTCTAAAGAGCTTGGTTTATCTAGGGTAAGTTTAAATACAATAAGAAACGACATTCGTAATAAACTTGTAACAATTTGTGATCTTACACTTTAGCTTAAAAAGACATTATAGATATATGCCTACTTAAGTATAACGTAAGTTTACGCTTATACGTATTACGCATTAAAAGAAAGAAACGTAAGTATGACTATAGTATATGAAGATAACAACTTAAAGCACCAACCATGTCCTTTTGTGTCGTGCGGATCGAGCGATGCGTTCTCGTATGAGATAAATAAGAAGGTAGGTTTCTGTCACTCTTGTGGGGGTAAGTATTCTCACAAGTCTGTAGGTTTACAGGATTGGGCAGAAGATAAATATCCGACTAACAAAGAAAGTAACTATATGAACGTAACAGAGTTTACACCTAAAAGAATAGAAGACCCTTCAGAAGGAAAGTATGAGGCCATGAGAGGTATTCATGCAAGTACAATGCAAGACTATAACGTACTCACGTATGACGACAGACAAGAATATATATACCCGTCTGGGGGAATTAAGGTTCGTAAGTTAGGCGAGAAAGCGTTCTACGCAAAAGACGGATTCAAAGGCGATGAACTCTTTGGTATGAACTTATATCCTGCTGGTTGTAGTAAGATAGTTACAATAACAGAAGGAGAACTAGACGCACTATCGGTTTGTCAGATGACACAAAATCAATACTTAAACCCTGCTGTGTCGCTACCTTCAGCTACACCATCTAAGAGACTGTGGGAGAACTGTAAGGATTGGTTAGGTAGCTTCGAGAAGATTATTTTGTCTGTAGATAATGACGATGCAGGTAATGCTCTAGCTGATCGTATGGCTAGATTGTTTCCTAATAAAGTTTATCGAGTACAGCACGGAGAATACAAAGATGCTAATGACTTTTTACAGGCAGGTAAGGGAAGGGAGTTTAAGAACTTATGGTGGAAGCCACTTAAGCATACACCAGAAAACATACTAAATACTTCTGACCAGTTCCTAAAATTGTACGAAGAAACTCCAGAACACGTATACTATAAGACGGGCATCGAGGCGTTAGACGATAAGATCTTAGGTCTAATGCAAGGTCACTTCACAGTGTTTAAAGCACCTACAGGTATAGGTAAGACTGAGCTTATGAGGTACATGGAATACAGTATGTTACAACAAGACATACCTATTGCCGCATGGCACTTAGAGGAGACTAAGCTAAGGTCGCTATTAGGTCTTGTGTCGTATGAGGTAGGGGACAACCTGACAAGACGAGACTTGATAGAAGAGAAGCAAGCTGATGACCTTGTACGAGAAGCTATAAGTAATATAACTAAAGATGAGAACTTCTATCAATTCTACTTAGGTGATGGTCAAGGTGCAGACGAACTAATAGACCAGATAAGATTCTTTAGCCAAGCGTGTGATTGTAAGTTTGTATTCTTTGAGCCTATACAAGACGTAGTTGTAGGTACATCAGAAGATAGTAAAGAATCTATGTTAGCTGACTTATCTATTAGACTATCTAAGTTAGCGGCAGAACTTAACGTAGGCATTGTAACGATTGCCCATACCAATGAAAACGGAGATCCAAAATACTGCAAGATGATAGGCCAACGTGCGTCTGTTATAATAGATCTACATAGAGATAAGGAAGCTGACAACATGGAAGAACGTAACACGACTTACCTAAAGGTAGAAAAGAATAGACCTTGTTCAGAAGAAGGACAAGCAGGTAAGTTAGCATTTAATTTAGATACATTTATGTTAAGGGAGATATATTAATGCAAGTATTTGATATAGAAACAGATGGGTTTAACCCTACAAAGATACACGTACTATCTTACACAAACGAAGAGGGTGAGATACAATCTACCTTTGACTATGAAGAGATGAGAACATTCTTTCTTAACGCTGACACAGTTATAGGTCACAACATAGTTAGATATGATGTCCCTGTAGTAGAGAGGATTCTAGACATAAAAGTAGACGCTAGGATCATAGATACGCTACCTTTAGCTTGGTACATAAACCACGCTCAAAAGTCTCATGGATTAGCTCAGTATGGTATTATGTATGGTGTACCTAAACCTGAAATCAATGACTGGCAAAACCTAAGCCCTGAAGAATATCAATACAGGTGTGAAGAAGATGTCAGGATAAACGTAAGGTTATGGAAAGATCTAGATAGGAAGCTAAGTAAGCTATACCCCGTCAGTGGAAATAAGGATAAACTTGTTGACTACCTAACATTCAAAATGGAGTGCGCTAAAGAACAAGAGACCCTTCAGTGGAAATTAGACTTAGATAAAGCAGAAAGTTATTTACAAGAGTGGGAGAAACTAAAGGCTGAGAAGACAGAAATGCTTGCTGATGCTATGCCACGTAGGATTATTACAGCAGTGCGTAACAAACCTAAAGTTATGCACAAGAAGGATGGCTCTCTATCAGCTAATGGAGAGAAGTGGGTAGATCTATGTAAAGAGCAGAAGCAACCACAAACTACACAGTCTCTAACAGTTAAGACAGGCGAAGAAAGAGCTAACCCTAACAGTACAGATCAAGTTAAGGATTGGTTGTTTTCTCTAGGTTGGAAACCACGTACCTTCAAGTATCTAACTGACAAGAAGACAGGGGATACAAGGAGACTAGAGCAAGTACGTAAGGATGCAGACTTATGTAGTTCAGTTAAAGTATTAGCAGACATAGAACCTGCTATCAGCCTACTCGAAGGTCTATCTGTTTTGTCGCATCGTATAGGTGTTATAAAGAGCATGGTTAACTTACAAGTAGATGGTTACGTACAAGCTAACATAGCAGGTCTAACTAACACTCTTAGGTTTAAACATGCCAAGCCTCTCGTTAACTTACCTGCTGTAGATAAGCCGTATGGTAAAGAGATAAGAGGTTGTTTGACTTGTCCAGATGGTTACACACTATGTGGTGCTGACATGACCTCACTAGAGGATACAACTAAGCGTCACTACATGAAACCGTTAGACCCTGATTACGTAGAGGAGATGTCTAAAGAAGGCTTTGATCCACACTTAGACTTAGCTAAACACGCAGGTGTAATTACACAAGAAGATATAGACAAACACAATAGCGGTGAAGTATCTTTAACACCCCTGCGTAAAAATTATAAAGTAGTTAACTACAGTGCTACTTATGGTGTTGGTGCTTCTACTCTATCTCGTAACACTGGGATGTCCACTAAAGACGCAAAGAAGCTCCTAGAGGCGTTCTGGTCACGTAACTGGTCAGTTTATAAGGTAGCTAGTACAGCCCGTACAAGGGACTTATTTGGCTCTACATGGCTATACAATCCTGTATCAGAATTTTGGTACAGTCTTAGGAGTGATAAGGATCGCTTCTCTACATTAAATCAAGGAACAGGAGTATTTTGCTTTGACAGTTGGGTATCTTTATGTCGTCGCTACGGAATTAAAACCATCGGTCAATTCCACGACGAAATTATCGCACTCTTACCAGAAGGGGAAGAAGAACAAACTAGGGCTACGATGGAAAAAGCTATTGAAAACCTTAACCAAAAGCTAGAACTTAACGTACCTCTAGGTGTAGATGCACAGTTCGGTAAGAGCTACGCAGACATACACTAAATTTATTTTTATTTTTAGTTTACACTTTGTCCAAAAAGGACATTATATATAAGTACCAACAGCCGAAAGGAACTCGACATGGCTAAATACACAATGGATATGATCCTAGAATACGCGAAAGTGTTCGCAGAAAATGCAGACATGGGTAGTCCAGATGGACCTCGTGCCGCACAAGCAGTACATCATAATGGTGGACAGTTTATAGTTAACGCTTACTTCACTGATGAAGAACAAATACAAAACTTAGAGGCAGAAGGTTTAGACCTGCATCCTATGAATAGTGATAGGATAAGATCTGGTAATGCAGACTATGGTATAGGTAAGTTTATGAAGATAAAACGTAAGATATCTGATGTAAAAAACTTTACTGACCGAAAAGGTGAGCCTATAACTATAGATTATGGTGGCGCGCCTACAATAGTTAATCTTACTGAAGGCAGAGAAAAGAAAAGACTATGGAGCTTTGAGAAAGATGGAGCTTTGGGTAATGGAACTAAAGCTAAAGTACAGTTCGAAGTCTACGCTAACGGAGCAGGTGTTCGATTACTTAATGTAGGTGTTACAGATCACGTACCCTACGAAGATAACAATGTCGTTACTGAAGATGATGAACTATTTATTATATAAGGAAGTATTATGAGAGTAAGTGTTAATGCATACATGGAAAAGGATGATGATGGTTATAGTGGAAGTGTTGATATGAGCAGGGATGATATTACAGAAGCCCATGAGTTAGCTCAACTCTTTGCTGAAGCCGCACATGCCTTCGGTTTCACTTATGTTAAGTCTGTAGGTTTTGAATGTGAAGATGGTGAAATGATGTGGGGTGACACTTAAATGGATATGGGGAAGGTACTAATCGACGGGGATATAATTGCTTATCGTGCGGCCTTCTCCACTCAACAAATGAGATCTGTAGATACAAGGAATAAAGTTGATACTCTCATAGAATCCATTTTAGATAACACTGTATATTTCCCTGAACTTGGAGTTGACTATTCTGTATACCTTACAGGTAAAAATAATTACAGGTACGATATAGCTAAGTCACACCCCTACAAGGGAAATAGAAAACACGTTGAGAAACCTAGACACTTACAAGCCGCAAGAGATTATATGGAAAGTAAGTATAAAGCAATTATAAGTGAAGGAGAGGAAGCTGATGACCTCATTTCTAAAGAAGCCGCCAGACTAAACTATAAGGCTTGTGTAGCCTCTGTAGATAAAGACATGCTACAGATACCCTGTTGGCATTTTAACTTTGTCAGAGGAGATTACGTTAAAGTAGAACCCTTCGGGGGAATTAAGTTCTTCTATACTCAGATACTAACAGGAGATACAGCAGACAATATAGTAGGTCTGTTTCGTGTTGGTCCAGTCAAGGCTAAGAAAATACTAGAGGATGCAGAGACAGAAGAAGATCTCTGGGATTGTGTAGTTAAGGCCTACGATGGAAATGAGGATAGAGTAATAGAAAACGCTAGGCTGTTATGGCTTAGAAGAGAAGAGGCAGAAATATGGCAACCACCAAGAGTAAGATCCGACAACAAGCTATAAAGAATGGTTATCGTTCTGGGCTTGAGGATGTCATATCTAAAGACCTCAAGGACAGGGGTGTAGACTTTGGCTACGAGACTGTCAAGATAAAGTGGCAGTTAATCGAAAGTAAGACCTACACCCCTGACTTCATATTACCTAATGGTGTAATAATTGAAAGTAAAGGACGCTTTGTTCCAGACGACAGAAAGAAGCATCTTAAGGTTAGAGAGCAGAACCCAGATCTTGACATAAGGTTTGTGTTTAGCAATAGTAGAAACAAGATACGTAAAGGATCTAAGACTACATATGCTATGTGGTGCGAGAAGAACAACTTTCTATATGCAGATAAAAGGATACCCGACGAATGGATAAAGTAACTTATCATGTACACAGAGTAATCAATGGACCATTTCAATGTCCTGAAGGTAATTGGTGGTTAACATGCAGTGTAGAAGATGTAGAAGCTAAAGAGATGTTTGAAGATGATATACCTTTTGTTAGCTTTGATGCCGCCTACAAGTTTCAGTCCTACTTCTTATCTACTATAGATCCTATAGTTATAAACATACCCTACGAAGGAAATGAATATGTCTAAGACAGCAGTTGTATTTAGTTGCGCTCATAGTGACCCGACTACAAGTAATGAAAGATTTGATTGGCTAGGAGAATTAATATATGATGTTAACCCCAATTATATCATCGACCTCGGTGATGGTGCTGATATGCGTTCTCTCAATAGTTTTGATACTCGCAGTCCTGAAGCTATTGTCAGTCAGAGCTATGAACAAGATATCGAGCATTACAATGAATCTATGGATAGGCTCAGACAAAAGCCAAGTCAAAGAAAGTACAAAAGACCCAGATGGATTGGCTTCGAAGGCAACCACGAAAACAGGATCAAGAAAGCACTTACGAGCGACCCCAGACTTGAGGGAGACAAGTACGGGATATCCTTCGGGCATCTTCAAACAGACTACTGGTTCGACGACTACCACGAGTACAGAAACTCAGGACCATCCATAGCTGAATATGATGGTGTTTCGTATGCCCACTTCTTCCAAGCAGGTAATTTTGGTTCTGCTGTATCTGGATTACACCACGCTAATACTCTCTTAGGTCACAGATATACAAGCTCTACTTGTGGTCACAGTCATAAACGTGATCTAAAGTTTAAGGATGGAGCTAAAGCTATAGGACTTGTAGCAGGTTGCTTTAAGGGTGCTGAAGAAGGTTGGGCAGGTCAGTCTAATCTTGACTGGTGGAAAGGTGTAGTAATCAAACGTGAGATAGACAATGGAATGTATGAGCCAGAGTTTGTGTCACTTAAGAGGTTAAGAGAGATGTATGGGTAAACGTAGTGACTTTGATAGAGTACCCAGAGACTACTACCCTACACCCATAGAAGCTGTTGAGCCTCTAATCTCGCACTTGCCATACGCATTTGATTATGTAGAGCCTTGTGCTGGAGACGGACGCTTGATAAGTCACATAACTAAACTAACTCAAGGTACAGGAGAGTGTATATATGCTAGTGACATTGAACCAAGACGTTCTGACATATTTACTTCTGATGCTCTTAATCTGGGCTTTGGTGGTTATGGAGTAACAGACTATATGATAACTAATCCACCTTGGGATAGAAAGATACTGCATCCTCTAATTGACCATTGGCTAGATGTGTGTCCTACTTGGTTATTGTTTGATGCAGATTGGATGCACACTAAACAGTCAGCTATATTTATGTCTTACTGTTCTAAGGTTGTTTCTATTGGTCGTGTTAAATGGATAGAAGGTAGTAAGAGTGTGGGCAAGGACAACTGTTGTTGGTACTTGTTTGACTTAACTAAAGAGAAAATGAAACCAACAGAATTTTATGGAAGAGTAGTATGACAATAGGATTTAGAGAATACCAACAGAAAGCAGTTAGCTTTGCTATATACCCTGCAACACATAAGGTTCTATACCCAGCTTTAGGTTTATGTGGGGAGACGGGGGAAGTAGCCGAGAAGGTTAAGAAGCAGGTTAGAGATGGTGTGTTTAATCGACATGAGGTAGCGAAGGAATTAGGTGACGTACTGTGGTACTTATCTAACTTAGCTAACGATATAGGTTATAACTTAGATGAAATAGCTGACATGAATATAGAGAAGCTAACAAGCCGTAAGAATAGAGACAAGATAAAAGGGTCAGGAGACAACAGATGAGAATATTGAGAGCGTTTGGTAGATGGTGGTATAGGTTTATTAACTATATGATTACGTGGCAACTACATAGGGATGCAGTAAAGCACTTGAATAGGTTGACTGACAGAGAATTAAAAGATATAGGTCTTACTCGTGGTGAGATAGATAGAATGATATGGTTTAAAGAAGATAAGAAAGACAGAGGGACTAAAGAATGAGCGATAACTACTTACCAACAGACTACCAATCATTTATACACAAGTCACGTTATGCTCGTTGGTTAGAGGCAGAAGGTAGAAGAGAGTCTTGGGGAGAGACAGTAACTAGGTATATGGATAACTTAGTTAAGCCAGCTTTAGGAGATCACCCTAAGCAGATAGCAGAGATAGAAGAAGCTATACTAAACCTAGAAGTGATGCCTAGTATGAGGGCATTGATGACTGCTGGTCCAGCTATGGCGCGCGACAATACAGCAGGTTATAATTGCTCTTACTTAGCTGTAGACGACATTAAAGCATTTGACGAAGCTATGTTTATCTTGTTGTGCGGTACAGGTGTAGGGTTCTCTGTTGAGAGACAGTCTATACAGAAGCTACCAGAAGTCCCTGACAGTATGTTTAATAGTGATACCACAATCATAGTAAAAGATAGTAAAGAAGGATGGGCTAAGTCTCTAAGACAACTCATAGCATTGTTGTATAGTGGTGAGATACCTAAGTGGGATGTATCTAGAGTTAGACCAGCAGGTGCGAAGCTAAAGACTTTTGGTGGTAGAGCATCAGGACCAGCACCTCTTATAGACTTATTTAACTTTGTTACTAAAGTGTTTACAGAAGCTAAAGGTCGTAGACTATCATCTCTAGAATGTCACGATATAATGTGTAAGATTGGTGAGGTAGTTGTTGTAGGTGGTGTACGTAGGTCTGCTATGATATCTCTAAGTAATCTGTCAGATGATCGCATGAGACATGCTAAGTCAGGTTCATGGTGGGATAACGATCCACAACGAGCATTAGCTAACAACTCTGTGTCGTATACTGAGAAGCCAGATAGTTTGTCGTTCATGAGAGAATGGATGGCTCTAGTGGAAAGTGGGAGTGGTGAACGTGGTATCTTCAATCGTGAGGCATCTAAGAAGCAAGCTAACAAGAATGGTAGGCGAGATCCTAACTATGAGTTCGGGACGAATCCTTGCAGTGAGATAATTTTGAGGCCAGCACAATTCTGCAATTTAACGGAGTGTGTAGTACGTGCTACAGATACAGTAGAAGACTTAGAGCGTAAGGTTAGAGTAGCTACAATACTAGGTACTATACAATCTTCTTTTACTAAGTTTCCATACTTACGTAAGATATGGCAAAAGAATACTGAAGAAGAAAGACTACTAGGTGTGTCTATGACTGGTATTATGGACAATCCTATAATGACAATTAAAAACGAAGGATTGGAGAATACTCTTGGACACCTCAAACAGATCGCTGTCGATACTAATGCTACTTGGGCTAAACGCCTTGATATCCCTGTCAGTACTGCTATCAGCTGTGTTAAACCAAGCGGTACTGTCAGCCAACTGGTTAACAGTAGCAGTGGGATTCACGCTCGTCACTCAGCCTATTATATTCGCACTGTACGCGGAGACAACAAAGACCCGTTAACAAAGTTCATGATGGATCAAGGTATACCTAATGAGCCTGATGTAATGAAGCCTGACCAGACTACTGTGTTTAGCTTCCCTATGAAAGCTCCAGACAATGCAGTAGTAACTGCTGATATGTCTGCCATAGATCAGTTAGAGATGTGGTTAGCCTATCAGCGTAGTTGGTGTGAGCATAAGCCTAGTGTGACTATTAATGTTAAGAAGGATGAATGGTTTGAAGTAGGAGCATTCGTATATAAACACTTCGATGAAATGTCAGGTGTGTCGTTCTTACCATTCAATGAGCATACATATCAACAAGCACCTTATCAAGACTGCTTACCTACTGACTATCATATACTTTTAGATCAGATGCCTAAAACTATTGACTGGACTAAGTTGTCAGAATATGAGCAAGAAGATAACACTGCTGGAAGCCAGACATTAGCTTGTTCTGGAGATAGCTGTGAGATTGTAGATCTCGTTTAATGTGGATAGTAGTAACTAGAAACCAATGTAACTTCTGTGATGCCTCTTTACAACTACTAAGAGGTGTTGCAGGTAGTCAGGTAACAACATACAATGTTCAGTCTCCAAGTAGTAAATGGTTATTGACTTTAATGCGTAAGTCAGGCTATACTACAGTACCTCAAATATTTAAACCAGATGGCACTCACCTTGGGGGCTATACAGAACTAAGGGAATACTTAAGTAAAAATGGCTAAGTGGAATTTAGATCAGAAACAACAACAAGAGATGGGCTTTGACCCAGTTAATAAACCTGCTCACTACAACCAAGAAGGTATTGAATGTATTGACTACATTAGACAAGTCTTAGGTACTGATGGTTTTATAGCCTACTGTCATGGGAACATGATTAAGTATCAACATAGGTATAGGTACAAAGCTAATCCTGTAGAAGATATGAAGAAAGCAGAATGGTATCTTAAGCGTATGAATGAAGCATTAGCGGAGAAACATAAATGACAATAAACGAAGGAATACTACTAGGTAATCTAGCTCTTTCTGTCTACTTAGTGTGGATCATATCTAGGCTAAATCAAGATATAAAAACTCTATTTGAAGGTCTTGCAATTACGATGGATGCAGTAGGTGTTAAATAGCCCCACAGTGGAAATTAAGCGTGGTGTGACAGGGGTTAGAGCTTTCCATAGGGTAGCCTACCTGAGAGAGAATTAATAGGTTCACACCACAAGTATAGAATCAAAAAAGCCGTAGGCGTCCTTGAGTGGATACCTACGGCTTTTCTTTTGTTTACTCTTCAACCATGCTGAGAGCTTGTTCTAATGTTTCTTTATTACGCCGTGACCATCCACGACCAAAGTGTTTGTAATCATCTAGACCTTCATAGAAGCCTTGACGTACTGTGTATACATAATCAATTATAAACTTGGGATCTTTCTCCATTATAAGACCTAACGTCTGTGGTCCTATAGCTCCATCAGGTGTCGCTCCTACTGCACGTTGTACAGCTTTAGCAGGTCTACCCGATCCAGAATTCACAGCCCAGTCGAAACAAGCCCAGTCTAAACCAGATGGAAGTGAATCACCTTTAACTCGATCCCAGTAGTTCTTCTTGTAGATAGGAGCTACATCATCTGGAGTTAAGTCTCTCATTTCTTGTTCAGTAGACTCTCTGCCAATCCATTTGTCGTACACTCTCTTAGTGACACCTAAGTTAGTCATCCCACCTTTATCGTGTTTGTTATTTACATAACCACCTTCGTGTTCAAGTAACATATGTAGGCATTTATCAAAGTTGTTCTTCATGCTTATTTCTTTCCACCAAAGTATTTACTTACACCACGCATACCAATACTAGCACTTACAATACCACCAAGGGAATATTGATACCAGCTTGGCATGTTAGATAAAGCGGC
>Ga0206125_10000969_pt1 | contig 35781 bp, 31 predicted proteins | sample Helgoland_Spring_4_FD_148598 | JGI IMG/M metagenome (GOLD analysis project Ga0206125, IMG submission 148598) | Pelagic subsurface seawater microbial communities from Kabeltonne, Helgoland, North Sea - Helgoland_Spring_Bloom_20160331_1 | ecosystem: Environmental > Aquatic > Marine > Epipelagic ... | reverse complement strand
TCATTATTTGTTGGGTTTGGCTCCCTGGTTTGCTCAGCATTTACCGCAATCTGAAGCTCAGGGTACGGGTATTTTTCATACCCCCCTTCAATATCCAACCCGTAAAGATTTAGCTACCGTTTACCTGAATCTCAAAACAGCCGCCTACCCGCTTGTTGATGCGGTAGACCTTGGGGTTTCAGAAATCATTTATTTGAAAGATCCAGACGGAAACAGCATGGAGTTGTGTTGGGATTGCCCCAAAAAAGAATGGCCCAAGAAGCCCAATGGTGACTTTGAAATGTCCTCGCGACCTTTAGATCTGGAAGGTTTGTTATTAATGTTGTAGTTGGGAGCTCGTGAAAGCAGTATTCACATATCACATTCATTCAAAACCTTATCCATTTAAAAATGCCCTGTTGATTACTTGATCTTGACCCTCAAATACGATCTTTTTGGTTTGGATCGTGTTTGAAGCCAAGGCCCGCTGCAATTGTTGCTGAACTTCTGCGCGCGGATCCAATAAATAAGTGGCCCCCTCCTTTTGAAGCACGGTCTTGACCAATGTATTAAAATTAATATGAATAAAATCTTTTGCTTTTTGATCATAATTATTTTGGGCAAATAATTCGGTCTCTCGACCTATGCGCAGGTGCCCGTCTTCAAATACCCTCAAATTGACCGGGTGCTTAAAAGAACGGACATACAGTAGATAAAAATCAAGCAAGGGAAAAGTAGACCCCGCATCCTCTGCAGCATACTTACTTAAATCCTCCTTCCCTATTTTTATTTTGTCAAGGCTCAGACCAAATTCTCGTAACCTGATGATGAGCTTGATCCAAACCAATTCGGTAAAACTGAACTTACTCCAACCCTTCCCTTTGGCTCGGCGATCCGTGATCACGCCTGTTTGATGCCAGTGATGCAGGACCCTCGGCGTCACTGAAGGTTCGGAAAGACTGTACTGCTTGTGGTTCAACTTTGTTTTGAATTCCAGATTCAAATTCAAAAAACAACCCAAAAAATTTACTTGAAACCAGTCGTATTGCATTGCTTTTTTTATTATTACATAAATGTAATAATTATTTTCGGCTTATTGAAATTTCAAACTATTAATCTTTGACTTCAAACTGTGCTCCCCAATAAATATTTCCAATCCATTCATTTATCAAGGAAACATCTTCCCCTTAACTTTTACTAGTTAACATGAAAACAATTAGCCTTAATTTCAATTAAATTTTTACCCCATAAAATAAAATTATCATGAAAAAACTCATCTATCTCGTGAGCTTGGTAATTACCCATACTTTAATTGCTCAAATTGTGGTCCTGCATCCTGTAAAAGTACCGGACGCGCAGATCAATCATTTTGAAAACATAGAACTCAACTATTTAAAAAAAATAACTCAACATGGGGTAAACAATGGGAATTTAGAATTTTGGGCCTTAATGAAAGCTTTTAATCTAGGTGCTGACGACTACAACTATCTATGGGTCAATGTCTACAAAGACATTGAAAATACAGTAGGTCAAGCCCCCTGGTGGGAACATGCCCCAGCGGTGGTAGGTGTCGAAACGAGCCTCTTGTCCGAGGGCTTTTCTGATTTGAAAACGGATCGGCGTTATTATTATGCCATGAATCAAGAGATCGCTGCCCTTGCCCCGGCCCAATACGTCATCTTTAATTTCGCTTCTCCCGAAAATTTGAACTTAATTTTGGAACAAACCAAAAATATCGTAATCCCCCATTTTAAAAAGAACATGGCCACCTCAGGCATGGTGGGATGGGGGTTGGGATTGAAAGTAACCCCCCAAAGGCACGGATTATGCCAGCATGATGACTTATGATGCCTAGGACAACTTGGAAAACGTAATGAAACATCTCTCAGGGGGCGCCGCTATAAGTGGTTTACCGCAAAACAAATTGGAACCCATTCAATGGTCCATGCGACCTGTGATGCAAGTGATGGGAGCGACCACTCCTAAACCCTAAATATAAATTTTTCACCCCTCTGGGCGGCACCAGAGGGTTTTAATTCCTTTACTCATCATAATGAAGCTTCATTTTGAACCTTTATGAAAAACAAACCATCCACACATGGGTACGTCCAGCTTTTTACCCTAGGGAAAACATTTACTTGGGGTGATTTATTTGATCGAATTAAGAAATACTTTATTGAATTTATAGGTATTTTCATCGTCATTACCTTTTCTTTCTATGTAGAAAGCAAAGGGGAAGCATATGAGACCCGCATGACCTATGCCGACTTGTTGAAAGACATCCTCCAAGAACTCCATGCTGTACAGCAATACACCGACCAATACCTTATTCATAATGAGCAAATCAAACAAGTTTATCGTCAGCAATTGCGTCGTTGGGATGTGGACCCAGACTCCCTATTTATTTTAGCCCCCGAGGATTCCCTTTATGACCCTGAACACGCCATCCCCATGGCTACTTACACTGAGATTACTGCTTTTGATGAACCTAAACTGCTTTTACTCTTTTTGAACAGGGGGATTTAGATTTCAAATTGGTCTCCAAGGCCACGCAAATTATAGAGGAGTTAGATCAGGAGCGATTAATCGATCAATTGCTTCTCCTCACTCAGCAGGAGAGATTATTGGTAGCGGATTTCAAACAACGCATCAAAAACCAATGGACCCAAGATTTGGGTATCCTCACTTTAAAGGATTCCGCTTTTTGGATTAAAAATAGAAAATACATTCAAAATGATCATTATTTACGCCACAATCTCAGTGAGCGAGTCACCCTATGGGACACATTCGGTGCCCTCCTTGAGGCCTATCAAAATGAACTTACCTTCGATATTGCCCGCTTGGATAACATTAATCATGGGTTTATGAAAGAGCGGTATTTTATTTATTGGCGGTACAAGTAATCGCGCTTAAACTGGGCGCAGCTGCATCAGAAGCCATTATGCGGTTGGCCCTTATGCGAGTTGGCCTAAGAAAAAATCATGAACCCTTCGAATTTCATGCCAAAGCCTTTAAATTTGCGATTTAATAATGAATACTCCATGAGCATAAAACTAAAAAGGATCCTTCTCATCCTCTCCCTTGGCATCCTCGTCATTTACTGCCCTGCCGTCAGTCAAGAGATCCCAGATCTTGAGAAATTATCGGATGATCAACTCAAATCCTTCATTCAAAAAGCAGAGGAAGGCGGTTATACTGAAGATCAACTGCTCTTGGGCGCCAAGGCCCGTGGTATGTCTGATGCCCAAATCAGTAAGTTCAGAGCACGTATCAACAAAATAAAAGCAGAGGGCGCTGATAAAAAAGGACAAAACAATGGAGGTACAGCAAACTCTAGAATGCGCCAAAATTATGGACAAGAAGACATAGAAGATAAAAAAGATTTGTTTGATCCTTTCGGTGCACTGATGGGAGAAAAAACCGATACCCTCCCAAAAATATTTGGTATGGATTATTTCAAAAATAATCAACTGAGTTTTGAGCCCAACGTCAACATCCCTACCCCCATCAATTACCGGTTAGGACCAGGTGATGAAATCATCATTGATCTATGGGGAGACTCTGAACAAACATATCAGGAGCAAATCTCACCCGATGGCTACATCCGTATCGAACGCTTAGGCCCCATTTATCTCAATGGTCTAGAAATAGGGGTAGCCAAGAAGAAAATCAATGCCAAACTCAAGATCCTCTACGGAACGTTGGGGTCCTCGACGTATTCACAAATAAGCCTCGGCCAAATACGTAGTATTCGTATCAATGTGATTGGTGAAGTAATGGTACCGGGAACTTATACGATGTCCTCCTTAGGCAGTGCGTTCAATGCCCTTTACTTAGCGGGCGGTCCCCAAGAAACGGGCAGTCTGCGAAAAATTGAAGTTTACCGGAATGGGAAACTCCATGGGCGATTAGATGCCTATCAATTGCTCATCTTTGGCGAAGGTCAAGACATCAGTTTGAGTGATGGTGATGTAGTGATCGTCAAGCCCTATGATACCCGCGTCTTTATTGATGGAGAGATCAAGCGGCCCGCTTTTTATGATATGATGGTAGGTGAATCCCTGGCTCAGCTCTTTGAATACGCAGGGGGCCCCACAGACATGGCCTATACTGATCGTGTTACGGTCAGAAGAAAAACAGGTAACTTCCGCGCAATCAAAAGCTTATCTCTCAACGACAGTAGCTCATTGATGAATGGGGATGAAATCGAAATATCGCCCATCAGCAATCGTTTTCTCAATCGGATTCAAATAGAAGGTGCCGTAAACTTTCCAGGGGTCTTTGAGTATACAGAAGGGCTCATGCTCTCTACATTACTTGAACAGTCCGGGGGGCTTAGTGGGGATGCTTTTCTTGGGCGCGGAATCATCATCCGACTGGATCCGGACCTGAACTTGACCAATGAATCCTTCAACGTGGGAGAAGTCTTGAACGGAACCTCAGATGTCGCTCTAAAAAATGAAGATTTCGTCAAGATTCAATCCATCCAAAATCTCAAAGAGGCAGAGACCGTTCGGATTGAAGGAGAAATTCAAAAAGGAGGTAATTATCCATATATCGCCAATATGACGGTAGAAGATCTCATTATGCTCGCCGACGGCTTTAAAGCCTCCGCTTCCCGAGCCGATGTGGAAATTGCAAGAAGAGGACCACTCGATAATGAAAATGCAGTTGCTGAAATTATCAATTTTAAGATCAATGAAAACTTAACATTGAATCCTGAAGGGTCTAAAATGCAGTTGCTGCCCTTCGACTTGATCACCATCCGCCGGGCGCCAGGATATGGTGTACAAGAATTGGTAGAAATAGAAGGGGAGGTCAAGTATCCAGGGAAATATGGGTTGAAATCAACATCAGAAACGATCTATGAACTTCTTGTTCGCTCCGGAGGTCTTCGTGATGGCGCCTACACAGCAGGTGCCATGCTCATAAGAAGGTCAGATTATGCCGCATCCACCAACGACATTACCAATTATCGAGCAAATATCAAACGAAACAAAGTGCTCTCTATTTTAAAAAATGATACGGCTGCCTATGAGCAAGCCCTCAAAAGACTTGATTTAAACGAGTCTATCGGTATCGATTTGGCCGCGATTATGTCAAACCCAAACAGTGAAGCGAATATGACCCTTCAAGAAGGAGACATTATCAGCATACCCAAGATATTCAATACCGTACAAGTCCGTGGTGAAGTGCTCAATCCTAGTAAGATCAAATACTCCTCTGGCTTATCTTTAGGTAAATATATTGGGCGTGCGGGTGGCTTTTCATCAGCTGCCAAAAAATCTAAATCTTACGCCATTTACGCCAATGGATCCTCGCAAAGAACAACTACTTTTTTAGGTTTCCGATTTTATCCCAAAGTATTACCCGGAACTGAAATCATTATTCCTAGAAGGGCAGAAACTACTAAACCCAGTGTAGCAGAAATAGTTGGGTTGGCTAGCGCCTTGGCTTCACTGACTTTGATTATTAATTCGTTTTCGCGGTAGATAGAAAACATAAATCGGATATGACCAATACTTACAATCAGACAATAAGGCTCATAAAAAGGATTAAAATCGTCCCTCGATGGGTTATTTTCATCCTCGATTTAGGAGCCGGTATGATTGCTTTGTTCACGGCTCTTATAGTCAAAAGTAACCTACTACTGACGGCCATCCCCTGGGAGGGAGCCTTCGGTCTTCTGGTTTCTAGTTTTCTTATCAATATTCTGGTTTTCTTATCAATAAAAACATATAGAGGCATTGTCAGATTTACGGGATTACAAGATGCCTTAAGGGTGATGACTACTGTGGTGCTGTCATCCCTTTTGATCATCATACAGTTCTACCTAAATAATTCATTCAACAGTAATAATCCCGCTTTCAATACCATGGTGGTGATGTATGCGGTTTTTTTCTTCTTGTTTCTACTGGGTTATCGGGTCCTAGTGAAATACGGTTTTAATATCCTGCGCAACTTAGACAAGACCAAAAAGAATGTGGTGATCTACGGTGCCGGTCAAACCGGTCAAGCTACCAAACGGGTCTTAGAGAATGAAAATATTGGATTTTCATTGATCGCCTTTATTGATGATGACAAGCGCAAAGACAATAAGCGCATAGATGGTGTTCCCGTGACCTCATTTACTAGCTTCATGGAAACGGCAGCCTCTAACGCCATTCATGAAGTCATCATTGCCAACTTTGGGCTTTCCTCTGAGCGAAAAAATGAGCTCGTGGATTTTTGTTTGAACCACGATATTCACGTGCTCACCATTCCTAGATATAACCAATGGTCCAATGGTGCCTTCTCGGCCAAGCAAATGAAAAAAATTCGTATTGAGGATCTATTGGAGCGTGAACCCATCCAAATTGAAAATCAACACTTGATTCAAGACATCAAGGGAAAAAGGATTTTAGTCACTGGAGCCGCAGGTTCTATCGGTAGTGAACTGGTTCGACTCTTGAATAAACTCGAACCCACCATCCTCATCCTCTGTGACCAAGCCGAAACTCCTTTGCATAACATCGAATTGGAACTGAATAATGACTATTCCAACGTACAATGTATTCCCTATTTGACCGATATTAATAATAAAGTTAGGATGACTGCCCTTTTTGAAAAATTCAACCCTCATGTCATCTATCATGCAGCCGCTTACAAGCATGTTCCTATGATGGAGTTTAATCCTGAGGAGGCCATAAAAGTAAATGCGCTGGGCACCCAGCTTCTTGCAGATTTGGCAATTCAATATAAAGTGGAACGCTTCGTCATGATCTCAACGGACAAGGCAGTCAATCCTACCAACGTCATGGGAGCTTCCAAGCGCCTTGCCGAAATGTATGTGCAGGCACTCTCACACCATCCTCGTGAAACAAAATTTGTTACCACGCGATTCGGAAACGTATTGGGCTCCAATGGTTCTGTGGTCTTGCGTTTCCGAGAACAAATTGAGCGGGGAGGGCCGGTTACCATCACCCATCCTCATATTGTGCGCTACTTCATGACCATACCGGAAGCCTGTCAGTTAGTATTAGAAGCCGGCAGCATGGCCAATGGGGGTGAGATTTTCGTTTTTGATATGGGGGCTCCGGTTAAAATATCAGATCTTGCCAAAAAGATGATTCGGCTTTATGGCTATATCCCTAATATTGATATCCCACTTAAATATACGGGTCTGCGTCCTGGAGAGAAACTTTACGAAGAACTCTTAGTGGATGGCGAAAACAGTGTAAAAACCTATCATGAAAAAATAATGATTGCCAAAGTTCGGGCCATTGATCAAAAAGAGATCATTAATCATTTCAAATTATTGGAGAACAAGATAGACTTCCCTAATAGTTCTATGCAATTGGTCGGGCTTATGAAGCAACTGGTGCCTGAGTTTGTAAGTAACAACAGCGAATTTGAAAAGTTAGATACTACCAAGGTGGTGAGGTTGAAAAAAAGGTGATTGATTTTAATATTTCCCCTTATTAGTTTAGACTACACTAATAATATGCCTTTTTTCAATTCATTATTAGTTAATTAGCTTTCAACCACATACCAAAACAAGCTAACAGTGTAAATATTCATTCTTTAAGCTTCTTTAATCTTAACTGATACGGTTATAAATAGGTCTTATGAACACGTTCTTTTAGAATTAAAGCTACAACTCAATGTACCTTACCATACTTGACAAAAGGGGTAGAAGATTTTTGGTACATATTAAACGTCCTTGTTAAGCCCAATTTATCTTAATTTAAAATCTAGTTGTACTTCACATATGATACCTTAGCTTATCGCAAATCACTTTATATGTTAAATATGATTGATGATCTTAACCGTGAAGTACTCCTCATGACTGTGGTTACTAGTTTGCTTTTGCCGCGAGTGATTAGGAAACTATAAACATTAGTAGGGCGCGGCGTAGAAGACCTGATATCATTCATTGTGGCAATAGCCCTAAATTTGTATCAGAGGCAGTATCAAACTGGTGCCAAGAAATTGAATGGGTTTTAGACAACCTTGAAAACCTACACAGAATAGCTCGATAGAATGGTTTACTGAACTTTTAGACAAGATGTTCTGGATGGCTGTATGTTTGAAAACATAATCGAATTAGATGATTTTATAATCTCTCCTAAAAACAGCTACATAAATAAGTGTAATTTTAAATAAATTTAGGGTAGTGAAAAAAAGTAATTTTAGTTAGCCTCAGATCATCAAGATTTTGGCTTTATGGGAACAAGGTAAATCGGTATCAGAGATCTGTCGTGAGCATGGCATTAGTCAGGGCACGTTTTACAAGTGGAAAAGTAAGTCCTCTGGTATGGAGGTTTCACAAGTTAAACAACTGAAATATTTGGAGCGGGAGCTAGGTCTGTTTAAAAAAATCATAGCTGAGCTTACCTCACAGAATACTGTTCTAAAAGGTATAATTGAAAAAAAGCTTTAGGGCCTGCCGAAAAAGGGAGCTTGTTGGATATGCTAGAGAGATGTTTCTAATGAGCCTACAGCAAACCTGTATCTTATTTTATATAAGTACATCGGTGTTTTATTACCAAGAAAAACGTGAAAATGATGATGAAATCATGGGTCAGTTGTTCAATCTTGTCGAGTTACATCGTACTTGGAGATTTTGGATGATGTATCACCAACTTCGTAGACTTAGGTAGTTGTGGAATCATAAGCGGATGTATCGAGTTTACACCCCAATGCGCCTAAACTTACGTAACAAGAGGAAAAGACGGCTTCCATTTCGAGTTAAAACACCCTTATTATGTCCAATTTATCCAAATGTAACATGGAGTTTAAACTTTATGCATGATCCCATTGGCTAATGGTAAAATATTACGGAAGCTAAATATAATTGATGATTTTAATCGTGAAGACCTTTCCATAACAGTGGATACCAGTTTGCCTTCGCAGCGAGTGATTGGGAAACTAGAAACATTAGTAGAGTGGCGTGGAAGACCTGATCCTATTTATTCTGACAATGGTCCTGAATTTATATCGGAGGCATTATCACAATGGTACAAAAAAAGTGGGGTTGAATGGGTCTTTATACAACCTGGAAAACCTACCCAGAATAGCTTAATAGAATGGTTTAAACGCCCCCTTTAGACGGGATATTCTGGATAGCTCTATGTATAAAATCTTAACCGAATTACGGAAGTATTCGTAAGCATGGGCTTGGATGTATAGTAACGAAAGACCACATGTTGCTTTAGGCTATTTGACACCCGTGGAATTATTATTGAAATATGGAAAACTTAACCCACTCAATCAAAGCCATTTTCCCACATTACAACGAGATAACAATAGCAATAATGAATCGAATTCTTTATTTCTAAACGTATCTAGTTGGGGGAAGACCACATCGTGGCAAACACGGTATGGAATGAAAATCATTTACGAATAGGGAAAATAATATACCAAAGAGTGCTAAAAATAATTTTAAAATACTCCTTAGCTCCGTAATTCCCAATGTAAATTAGATTGTAATTCAATTTATCTTGCATCACTTTTTCAATATAATCTTTTTCAGGATTTGAGGATTGCCCAAGAATTATATTTTCATCACGATAATATATTGAAGCCCAATCTGTAATCCCAGGACGTATTGACAATACTTTTCTTTGTTCTTCGGTATATAGAGATGTATACTTTTCCACTTCTGGACGGGGTCCAACCAAACTCATGTCCCCAATTAGTACATTAATTAGCTGTGGGAGTTCATCCAATTTATACTTTCTTAAAAAATATCCAAATGATGTAACTCGAGGGTCACGACATCCAACTGTTATTAAGCCAAACTTATCTGAATTAAGCCGCATGGAACGGAATTTAAAAATATCAAACTTTTCCCCATTTAAACCAATTCTGGATTGCTTATAAAAAGTCGGGCCTCTTGAGCTTCGTTTTATAAAAAGAGCAACTAAAAAAAAAAGGGGCGATAAGAGAATTAAACCTGTGAAGGAAAATAAAAAATCTAAGAATCTAATCATGAATCATAACTTTCTTGTAGGCAGCGAGCACCGCTTCACAAATATAATCTATCTGCTCATTAGTTAGTTGAGTATAAATTGGCAGGGATATCTCTCTGGAATAGTTATCATAAGCTCTTGGATAATCTTCCATCTTATACCCCATATTTTTAAATACCGTAAACATAGGCATAGGAACGAAGTGAACATTAACAGATACGCCAATTGTAGTAATTTCTTCAATCATTGCATCTCTTTCCAATTCAGAAATATCATTTATCCTCAAAGCATATAAATGATAACATGATTCTCTCTTTTCATCTTGTAAAGGAGGAAGCTGAAAATAATTATACTTATTAAAAAATTCTTGATAACGTAATGCAACTCGCTTTCTCTCCAACAAAAGATAAGAATCATATTTGCGTATTTGAGCCAATCCTATCGCAGCACCTAAATCGGGAAGATTTACTTTCAATCCAGCAAATAAAATATCATACTTCCAACCACCCGCTTGAGACTTTGTAAATGCATCCTTAGTTTGTCCGTTAAGTGTATAGAGTTTCATTTTTTTATACTCACCCTCAAGATCAAATGTCTTAGGAAGGTTAATACAAATAGCGCCACCCTCGGCCGTAGTAATATTTTTTACCGCATGAAAGGAAAAAATTGTTATATCTGTTAATTTACCGCTTTGTAAGCCATTATATTTTGCTCCAATAGAATGGGCTGCATCTGATATAACCAAAATTCTACCTAATATTCTTTGATTTTCAGATGTAGGAATAAATTGTTCAACAATTGATTTATTATTTACTAATTCATTAATTAAACCATAATCACAAGGCCAACCAGCAATATCTACTGGAATAATTACTTTTGTTTTATTTGAAATAGCTGCTCGTATCAATTTTATATTTATTGTAAAATCATCCGTAATATCAACCATTATTGGAATTGCACCACAATGAAGAACTGCTAAAGCAGTAGCACTGTAGGTATAAGCAGGTAATATAACCTCATCACCTTCCTTTATGCCGAACCACTTAAGTACAAGAATGGCCCCTGACGTCCATGAGTTAACACAAACTATTTTCTCAACCTCTACAAGCTTAGAAACTTCATGTTCAAGTTCTTTGACTTTTGGCCCTGAAGTAATCCAACCCGACTTAAGACAATCGACAACTTCACTAATTACATCATCATCAATGTATGGAGGGGAAAATTTAATTGTCTGTTTTATTTTCATTGCTTTTCCCATATTAAAATCGCTTCTTGACAGCATTATAAACATAAAATAAATAAAAATATAACGCCCTCAAAAATCCTAATTTTTGATACTTATAATAAACAATCCAAACTTGCCAAGCGGCTTTAAACTTATTACTAGAAATTGATTTTGACCGAACTCGATAAGCAGACAATACATCATTGATCCCATGTGCCACATGACCCTTAGCTAAGAGGTGCAACCAAAAAAGAGTATCCTGCCTTGTCCTAATATTATGAAATTCAACGCTACCTAGCCTTTCAACATTTATCATTGAGGTTGAAAATCCTATATTAGTGTTTTTTAAATAGTCATAATAACTGAGCTCACTCACAGCTCTAACGAGTATATTTAGTGTGTTTCCTTTTTCATTAATAAGAGCATAAGAATGGAAAGAAATTGCATAACTCGATTTTTTCATGAATGCCAACTGTACCATTAACTTATCTTCTGTCCATTTGTCATCACTATCTAAAAACGCAATATATTTCCCTCTTGCATGCGACAACCCTTTATTTCTAGACAGTGCCGCCCCAAGGTTTTTATCATTATAAAAAATAATAATATCATGCTCTGCTAAATACCCTCTAACTATTTCCATAGTATTATCTGTCGAGCAATCATCAACAATGATAAGTTCCCAATTGGTATAAGATTGACTTATTACGGAAGCAATACATTCTTCAATATATCTCTGGGAATTATATACAGGCACTATAATAGAAATTAACTCCTTATTTTTACCCATCACATTATGCCATTATCATCTCAACAACAAAGAAAGCCCATTCGAGAAAATAAAAATAGGAAGTATCATCGAAATAATAAATAAGGCAGTAATAAATCTATTTTGCTTAAAATAAAAGTCTATAAATAAACAAACAAAAGGGCAAATAATCTGAATCGATATCATTCCCAATCTTTCCAATTGAGATTGCCCAATAAAAAAATAGCATAAGAAAAGAGTAACGCTAAGAGCAATAGACAATTGCCCAACATCTTGAAAAAAAATTCTCTCTTTTCGGTATTTTATACTGTAAATTAAGAGTGTCCATAAAAATAAAATAGCTAAATAAGAATAAGTCATATTTAGTCCATGACTAGAGTATGATTTTGTACCTGCCAAAAAATTAAAGGCTATAGATACCAAAACTACAGAACTCCAAAAAAAATATTTAGAATACTTCCTTTTATCAAACAAAAACAACAGTGGTAATAGAAGTCCGAAAACATTATGAACAAAAAATGATAATAAATAAAAAAAGTATTTACTGTCTTTATTACGATAGGAAAGAGATAAACTGGTTAGGAAAAAAGCTGTTGCCATAAATTGCCTATAAACGTTTTGAAACCCTAAAACAGATGGAAACATCAAGAAATATAACAATATAAAATAACTTGGGAGACCGAAATTTCTTTGAGTAATGATAATACACCACAGACAAATTCCATCAAAGAAAATAAAAGTAAGGAATTCATTAAAATCTAAAAACTGAAAAATAAATGACCCTCCAATCCAAAAAATGAACTCTTTTAAATAATATAGGTTTCCAATTTTTAAATAAATAGGATAGCCTAAATAACGGATATAATTTAAAAGATCATCATGAAATCCAGTATATCTTACGATGACGATATACGATATAACTAAAAGGATAACTAATAACTGTGAATAATTATTTTTAACAAAAAGAATTAACAAGCATGTCAAACTTAAGGCAATGTAAGAAAAAACCTCTATAGTAATCACCTTCTCAAAAGCAGCTCCTCTATCTCTTTTGGTATTACTGAATCAAACATATAATTCGTTAAAGCATATCTACAACCATTCTCAATAGGCTTACCTCTATGTATGCCTCCTGTATCAGCGATAATTAATGTCCCCTTCCTACCCTCGAGACTAGATATTTCTAATTTTTCCTTTTTAACTAAAAATTTTATTTCCTCATCTGAATATCTGGGATTACCAAATTTTTTTTTCAACAACAAATTTAATTGGAGTTTCTGAGAAATATTATGTGAACTTTTTATGTACTGAAAACAACCCCCACCATCTGTAACATCTGTTAAATAAAGAATGAATTTTAATTGCCTTCGATTCATGCTATCTCTATGCCAACCACCACCACTCCCAACATTATTCATCTGAAATTTCACTCTATTCGCCATCACAAAAGAATTCTCAAGTTTTCCAATATATTTTCTGTAAATATTATCTAACAATTCATGATTAAATACCTGAAACTTTTCATCAATCGCCTCTATTCCAAAAAGTCGAACATCACTTCCCTCCTCGTCAATCCATGAGTAAATATTTTGATCATACAAGTTGTCAAATTTTAAAACTAATTCTTCGCATAAAGTTTTCGACAAAAAGTTTTCTTTAACAAGAAACCCATAATTCTTCAAGTCATTATAATCAGATTGATGTTTTTTATCAATCTGAGTACTCTGCTCTTTTAGCTTATATATTAATTCTGATAACAGATATTTCATTTTATCACTTTGTAAAAATAAAACCAAGGCATTGGATAAATTTTGTTTGAAAGAACCCAAATAACCAAAAATTGAGTAAAAAAAGTTAAGGACGTGGAATAAGCTGCCCCAATTGTCCCAAATCGACTTATAAAATAATAATTAAGCCCTAAATTAATCACGCCGATCAAAATTGTCGCAATGGCTAATTCTTTAGTTTTCTTTACATAATAACAAATAGTAGCCATCATATTATACATTCCATTAAATGCGCACCCTAAAGCAATCCAAACAACGTAATTCTTGGCTAAATAATAACCTTCGTCCAGTAAATATACGAAAATTAAATCACCGAATGAATATAACATAAAAACCAATATTAATAGAAAAAAACAATAAAAATAAGTGATTTTAACAATCTTACATTTAGATTGATATGTCTCAGAGTCTAACTCTTTAAATGCGTACGGGACCCAGGCCTTGTTAAAAGAAGATCCGATCAAAGTGATAGATAAACCGACTTGATACGCCACAGCATATAATCCGGCTTCTTCTTCACCCACCATCGACAGGATAAAAAACCTATCGATATAACTAATAAAAAAAACCGCTACTAAATGCATTGAAATAGGAAGACTATATTCAATTGAACTCTTCAAATATTCTTTTGAAATTCGTAGTTTGAGTTCGAATTTCTTCAATAAGCCGATCGAAGCAGTAATTAGCAGAATAAATACACCAAAAACTTGACCCAATATTCGGCCTAGCCAAGTCATTTCAAAATATACAATTAAAACAAAAGTAAAAAAGACTTCAACAAACGCCTTAAAAAATTTTAGGCTTCCAAATAAGACTGCATTACTCTCCATTATTAAAATTTGAAAATAAATCTCAGAAATTTGAAACATTAGAGTAAATAAAAACAACATAAGAAGAAAAGAATGATCAAAATTAATGTCTATAAATTCTTCAGCGATAACCTTAATTAGTGGAATTAATAGAGTTATTATACCCATAGTTATCAGACTAAATGTAATAACTGTGCTTAAAAAGAGAGAAAAATTTAACTTTTTACGATCATGATAGTGTCGACTCACAGAGGTATAAACACCCAATCCAAGAAAAGCAATGGTAATCTGGAATAGTACATTAAATAAATCTACATACAAATATTCCTCAGGTGCCATTATATTCGTGAGCCATGGCAATAACACTACTGGCAACGCTGTACTGATAATCCCAAAACCAGAATAAATGAAACTTAATTTAAAAATAGAAGGCAGTTTATTTATTTGTCCCATCCAGCAACCTCTTTAAATTTTCCATGTAATGATCATTAAAAAAAACCTCATGATCCTCTAGCGCATTCTTTGAAGCGTGAAATTTATTAAATGCTACCAACAATTCTGCTGGAGTCTCAACATAGCTCACATTTCGCCGGATCATTTCTCCATAATAGTCATGAGCATAGTTTTGATAGTTTATCAGTACGTTTGGTAAATTAAAAAAAGGTGCTTCTATCGCACAAGTCGAAGAGACTGTACAATGAACATCTGCGATAGTCAACAGTTCGTAGATTGAATAATCACTCATGACTTTCATGTTAACTGGTAAGTTGGTCATCAAGTCCGTTAAGTTCCGATGTCTGAGCTTAATTAAAATAGTTAAGGATTTATCCAATAAAGCAACCTTACACAAAAAAGGAATGATCACATGATCATAGATATCCTGTGAACTATAGACCAATATTTTCTTATTAATTTGCCGTATTTTGGTCAAAGCAGCACCGGGTTCCTTATTTTTATAAAGACTTAAAAAATAATATCCGAGAGGAATCGCCTGTTCTTCATTCAGAAAAAAATTTTCGCCTTTAAATAATTTTTTCTCCCTTTCACTAAAGGTAGTCAAAATATCAGGACTAAATTCCTGGTTAAAATCAATAAAATAATTGTAGGAAGGATGTTCATGATTGATAATTCCATGCTGTAATTCATATACCAAAATACCTCTTTCTTTGAAAGCCTTCACGCAGCCCAACAAATTTTGTAAATTGACAAAAAATACTTTTTTAGGCTTGTAAAATTTCAAAAGGAATTTGGTGAAATAATATTGCCCCAAAAATCTTGCGGTCAATACTTTGATATCCAATTCAATCCCATAAGCCATGAGTAATTCCTTGTATACATTCAGTCCAGCAATCTTATGTATACGAAAAATGCCCCTCCCGATCAAATAACTCAAGATCAATAATGGCGATTGACTCATGATCCGTTGGGTGGGTAATTCTTTAATCGAATAATGTCCGTCGTATAGTGGATTTTCTATAAATAAAGTTTCCTCAGGAAATAATTCCGAGATACCTTGCGCAACCCTATCATGATAAACTCCATTGATTTTTTTTCTTCTCTCGGCCATTGAAAATACTAAGTATGTATGGTTTTTAAAGAGGTTGGGCAAACCGTAAAAAAAACTTTTTACAAGCAAAAAAAAAACCTTAAAATCAATTTTCGTAGTTTCCGAACTTTGATCACCTTCTTTTATTAAGATGGCATCTATGACATAGGGTCTTAAGAAGGGCCAAAGATGAATACCATTATATTTTATTTTTTCTACCTTAAATTCATTATCCAATTTTTTTAACAATTCTCTCATCATGAATATGTAATCTTTATTGGATTTAATTTATTTAATGATGGTGTGTACAAAAATAGTAATCAGTTTTATTTTAAAATTAATTACTATTTTCACCTTTGTCTTTGCTAAGTGTACTAAGGTTCATATCCGTACGAGTTTTCCTAGTTTTTTTAACTCATTTTTGATGTCGAGGGGGGTAAATTGGGTAAAATGAAAAATACTAGCCGACCCTACTGCATGACAATTTGTCTGTGAAAAGAGTTCAACATAATGTTTCAAATTGCCACCCCCGCCTACAACCACTAAAGGGACCTTGGTAATCTTAAGCGCTTCTATTATCATTTCAATGTCAAACCCATTCATCATTCCGTCTCGATCAACTGAAGACAAAATAATTTCACCTGCACCCATATTTTGAATTTTTTGAATGTGATCAGTTAAGGTCTCCTTTATCCCCTCATCATTAAAAATTTGATATTTATCTTCCATTTTCACAACGTCCACCGCGAGAGCCATGCATTGAGAGCCAAAAAATTTAGCTGCCTCATAAATAAAATTGGGATCAGTTAAAGCTTTTCTTTTGATTAAAACCTTATCTGCACCAATGTGTAAAAGATCATTAATATCCTGAAGGCTTTCAATACCTCCCCCCAAACAAACAGGCATATAGCATTCGTTGATTACTTCTCTGGCTATTTTGAGGTTAAGTTTACGATTTTGTCTTGATGCAAAAATATCTACAAACACCAATTCGTCCACCCCCCTAGAATTATAAACCCTGGCGGCCTGCACTGGATTTCCAACCATTCTAGGGTTTTGAAATTTTCTTGTTTTCACCAATGCAAAACCATTAAAAGTCAAAATTGGAATAATTCTTATTTTAAGCATCAATTCAATAGCATCGATAACATTTCCAAACCAAGTTTTTGACTCTTTTCAGGATGAAATTGTACACCTACAATATGGCCCTTTCTAACGATTGCAACATAATCTTTCCCATAGTTTACAGTGCCGGTAACGTCCCGGGGATTTTTAACTTTGAAATGAAAACTATGAATAAAGTAAAAATCTTTTTGATCAAACCGTTCCAAACGGTCACCGCTCTTTACTTTTATTTCATTCCATCCCAAATGAGGTATTACTTTATTCTCCTCTTGAATCGCCGTTTGGACCCCATCTATGTAACCTAAGCCCTTACAATGCTCTATTTCAGTACCATATGTTGCTAACAGTTGCATACCCAAACAAATCCCTAGAATGGGCTTCTTATTTACAAGCACTTCTCCATTTAAAACAGGAATAAGACCAAATGCCTTTAGATTTTCCATACCCTGTGTAAACGCACCGACTCCCGGTAAAATAATACCATTGGCTTGCTCAATCTCTTCTTTTTTTCTAGTCAATTTTGAAGGAATGCCCAAGTAATTCAAACCTTTCTGAACGGAGGCAACATTACCCATTCCATAATCGATTACTGCAATTAACATATATCAAATGGAAAAACTCTTAACCAAATTCCCATGTAAATCCCTTTTAAAAATACCATCGATTTCCTGTTCAAATAAAACTGGATTGGTATAGGAGTCTATTACTCGATCAATTTCATCCTTACTTAAACCACTATATTCCATAAAAGACTTCACTCCAAAATGTGGATATTTCCCATCATATTTCTTTATCAATTCTATCCCCTCGGCGCGCGTAATCCTTTTATTTCGAATATCGATGCAGGCATGATCTGTTGCTCTACCAAAACCATACTTGACATATTTTAAATAATCATGGAGACTCACGATTTTTTCATCAAGATTCTCATAATTGGTATAAGTCCCTTCAAGGGGCCCGTCTTCCTTAACTAAAAATCCGTGTTTTTTCACAATCTCTAATTGCTTCCTAGCATCCCAAAAAAAATAGGATCCTAAAAAAAGACCCGTAACACCTACCCGTTCAATTTCCTCATCATCCGGATAAAAATATGGCGTTAAATTTTTTTCCGTCAATCCATTAACACCAATCATATCTTGAACTCTATACCCTAATAAACCACCAAACTCTTCAAGCCATTTTCTATTCAAAAGATTGTTCTTAATAGATTCTAAATTAGGCCCTCCATATTCTTGCTGTGAATTTTCCCCCCAAATAATTAAAGGAATATTAAACTTAACAGCAAAAATTACTGGAATTGTAAAGATCCCTAAATGATTTGGCCACATTTCGTCTCCAACCATCTTAAAGCCCTCTATTACCATTTTTTTATAGACCTCGTAATCTTTCTTGAAATGAATAACGTCAATTCCCAATTTGGAAATATTATCTAAGTTTTTTTGCCCTAATTCCGTAACACTGGTAGTTTCAAAACAAACACACAAAGGGTTCATTCCACAAATCACTTTCATGAAATAAGCCTGATAGGTACTGTCTTTCCCGCCGCTTACAGGAATCAAGCAATCGTATCCAGTTTGATCATCGGATATTTTGTATTTATTAATTATCTCGTAAAATATTTTTTTTCGTTCTTTCCAATCTATCCCAACATTTTTTTCTTCTGCGGCAATACAAGCTGAACAAATACCTGCTTCGTTAAAAAATAAATCCGGTTTTGTTTCAGGAAATAGACATTTATTACAATATTTAATATGCATTTCCCTCATTATCCCTTTTGAATCAAAAACCACGTGATATCATCTTGAGGAAATACTTGATCTCCACGATAGGAGAATCCGTAATCAATTAATGTTGATTCTGGAAATTTTTCTAAAAATTCTCCTGCAAAATCACGTTTGAACAATCTATCCATATGACCTCTGTAGGGAATTGTAACGGGGCTGGGATTGTAATATTCTGCAATTAAAATGTATTTGTCAGAGGCATCAAACAATTTTTGATAGACGTCTTGCAACATTTTCGGATTAATATGTATTAAAACTCCTTTGATAAGAGATAAATCATACTTTTTATTTATTTCAACGTCAAAAATTGACTTATTTGAAACATTTTCCTCCCCAATCAAGATGGCCAGCTCTTTTGCTGCCTGTTCATTAATCTCAATTCCACTTAGTTCGATCTCAGGATACAATAACTGCAAAGCCCTAAGGTTCATCCCAATGTTTGCACCAAATTCAAAACATGAAGTAATGGGACCACACTGCGCCAATGCTTTAGAAAAAAAATTGAGATTTGACGCTAAAAGTTTTGAACCGGTATTCCTTTCGATATATTGGTCTCCAAATTGTTCAGACCAAAAATTTTCTTGTTCAGTTTTATATTTACTCATAGTTGATTTATTTTAGATTAGTTTTCATTCAAATTGTTCAATTTTGATGTAGCGATACAATAATTAGATATAAAAATTTATGATGTTATTAATCACATCCTTTTGCTGTTCCATTTGTAAGCTTGGATACATTGGGATGCTTAAGCAGCACTGGTAATATGCCTCCACCACCGGTAAATCACCCTCTTTCCAACCAAATGCTCTATAGTAAGGCATAAAATGAACTGGATAATAATGAACCTGTGCGAAAATTCCTTTTCCCCTTAGATGGTCATACATCTCTAACCGATTTTCAACTTGAATAACATATAGATGATAAGCATGTTTACCATAAGTTTCATGATTTAATGCAGGTATTTTAGCTCTTATTTTAGGGTGTTCATTAAAGGCGGTATCGTAGTTTTTAGCTATCTTTCTTCTTCGATTCAATCCATCATTTGCTCGCTGTAATTGACTCATCGCTAAAGCGCATTGAAAGTCTGTGAGACGATAATTATACCCTAAGGCTTGCATTTCCATATACCACTTTGGATATTCTCCTGATACCACGTTTCCTCCCGCCTGGGCCACCGTATTCTCAAATTCCCATTCGCTCTTTGTAATACCATGACTTCTCAACTTTAATAATTGCTCATAAAGACCTTTGTCGTTGGTTGTTATAACTCCTCCTTCTCCAGCTGCTATATGCTTTACTGGATGCAAGGAGAATATAGCCAAATCAGCAAATTGTCCATTCCCACAACTTTGATTGTTTCCCTGTGAGTCTACAAAAGATGCTCCAGGTGCATGACATGCATCTTCCAAAACCCACAAATTATAAGCATCCCCTAATTTTCTGCAACGTTCAAGATCGACTGCCCTTCCCGCAAAATCAACGGGAATCACCCCTTTGTACGTACCTGCTGGAGCTGATTTTAAAAGTAATTCAACTTCATTTAAATCAATTAAATAAGTCTCCGGATCAATGTCTACAAACACGACCTCTCCCCCACAGTATTTTATGCAATTGGCAGAGGCTGCAAAGGTTAGTGCGGTAGTAATAATCTTATCCCCAGGCTTTACTTTCAAGGCCAAAACACTCAAATGCAATGCCGCTGTTCCATTGGAAACGGCCACTGCATAAGTGCTGCCAATATATTGTGCAAATCTCTGTTCAAATTCTCCAATTAATGGCCCTTGAGTTAGAAAGTCACTTTCTAATACCTTTACAACAGCAGAAATATCTTCTTGAGTAATCTCGTGTTTGCCGTATGGTATTATTTTGTTTTCCAATTTCAGTTTATTATTTCGACTAAAAAGATTCGAAATGCTCCTTAATTAAAATACGTAAGCTGTCAGCAGTTTCCCATTGATCGTTTTCTCCTGAGTTATATTTAAATCCATTTGTCACTTTCTCTGCAAGAAATGAGGCAATGAAATCATCTAAACTCCAAATCGGAACAGGAGGGAGTATTGTATAGTATTTCCCTATATCATAAGTATTTAGTGAATCACTCGTCGTGATCATCTCTTCATGAATTTTCTCTCCTGGTCGGATTCCTATGACCTTTACCTCACAATCAGGCCCTATAGCCTCTACTAAGTCCATGATTCGATAAGATTTGAGCTTTGGAACAAATAATTCACCTCCCCACGCATTCTCTAAAGCATGTAGTACCATATCTACACCCCCTTGTAAAGATATATTAAATCTGGTCATCTCTTTATCAGTAATAGGCAAAACCCCCGTTCTTCTTTTATCTACAAAAAAAGGCATCACCGAACCATTTGACCCCATTACGTTTCCATATCTAACGACAGAAAATTTTAAGTTTTTGCTCCCCTTGATATTGTTGGCTGCTATAAACAACTTATCTGAAGTTAACTTGGTAGCTCCATATAGATTTACAGGAGCACAAGCTTTGTCTGTAGACAACGCAACGACTTTTGATACAGAAGATGAAAGTGCTGCCTTGATTACATTTTCAGCTCCGCCAATATTAGTCTTTATACATTCATCTGGATTATACTCTGCGATGTGCACATGCTTCATTGCCGCTGCATGAATGACATAATCTATACCCTGAAAGGCCCGTTTTAATCTATCCAATTCCCGGACATCACCAATAAAATATCGTATTGATGGGTAATTGGATTCAGAAAATTCTTGGGCCATTTGAAATTGCTTTTGTTCATCCCGAGAATAAATCACCAATCTATCTATTTTAGGATATTTCGTCAAAATGGTTCTTACCAGAGCCCTACCCAATGATCCAGTTCCCCCGGTTATTAAAATTGATTTATTATCGTACACGCTTTTTTATTTAAAACTACTATCGTTTATCCACTTCCAATAAAATGAGTCGATTAAGTTACGGATTATATCTGCCGGCGTAACTCTATAATTTCGTGAGAAAAATGATTCCAAAAATTCTATCACTTCTTTTTGCAAAACTTCTTGCTCTTTAAAATGAATAAATAATTGCTTCGCAAATCCTTTATGATTAAACAAATCTGCTATTCCAACAAGCTTTAAGGCATCTAACTCATTATTTATATCACTATTTAAAATAGGATCTTTCAAGTAAAAGGAATCTAAAGAAACTAATTGCTTTTTCATGGATAAACTGCTCATTCTTGACCATCTTGATCGGTTGAACTCTTCAAATAAATAGAACCCCTTCTCATTGATAAAAGATTCCACCTTTCCTCTTAATTTTTGACCCTTGTGGATTGGAATTGTCCAACTTTCCAATAAAATTCCTTTACAAGATTTTAAAATTTCACCGGATCCCTGAAGTGCTTCGTATTCAGCCCCATGTATGTCTAACTTAATAAAATCAACTTTAGGAATTACTCCATCAGTGACAAGTTCATCTAAACTCACCGATTCTACCTCCACTTCACGTTTAATCCTCCTTTTATCAATTAGAGGATCTATGCAGGTTTGAAGTTTAGTATGAAATGTAAATAATGATGAGGTAGAAGGTTCCTCCGCTACATTTAAAGTAAGGGAAGAGCTTTTATTCCACAAGGCCTTACATATGACAATGTTGGAAGAATCTTGGATATCAATCTCGGCATCTTTATCGGCATCAAATCTAACACAAATTAAAATATCGTTGCGTACTCGATTGAACGGCTTAAACAACTCGCCTCGTGATCCTCCATCAACCAATACAAATTTGTCGGTGGAGAGTCTCTCCGCTAAAAACTCTTCATTCAACAGTAACTTACGCATGGGTTTTTTTTATATTATGTGCAATGTTATTAAAAAAAACTGACTTTTTTTTTAAATAGATTTAGATATTCAAAAATTTAACCACTCTCTAGCTTGCAAATAATCTTGAATATTTTGTTTCCAAAATAGTTATGCATAATGCGATTAATTCCTGCCAATCTTAATCAAATTGACTCTTATTTTAAATGGTGATAATTCAAATTTAAGTTTTTTTTCCAGTCTTTTTAATTAAATTAAAATCTTTCGAGGAATTTATTATTTGTCCATGTATAACTTCTGTAAGTGTTGTAAATAATGTATTTTCAAATTCCTTTTTATAGCTCAATATAATCCCCCCTTATTTAAGATAGATAGTTCAGATTTAGGTTTATTTTTACGTTATGTTTTAATTAGATGAAGTATTTTTCAAGGGTATTATTGTTGATGCTCGTATGCCTTCTTTCTGAGTTGTAAAATTTAATGTACTTTCCAACTCCTTCATATAGCTCGATTACTCCATTGGCAGGGTTTTACAGATGTGTTCATTCTTCAATACTCTCCAAAAATGCTCGATAAAAATATTGTCCAATGCTCTCCCTTTTCCATCCATAGAGATTTTAATGTCCCGATCTACTGATGCGTTTGTGAAAATCGGACTGGTAAATTGACTGCCTTGGTCCGTATTGAGAATTTGCGGACAACCAAATTTTTTTTATCCTTATCTTCATAGACTTGAAGGCATCATTCTATGTTCATCGTGTTGGAGATAACCTACTCGAGTATCTTTCTGCTATCGACATCAATGATTGCTCCCGTCTACATAAAGCCGCGCTCAAGTAGGATATATGATATGTTTGCTTGCAATACTTAATTTGAACGGACTATCATTAGGTTTTTGAGTAAATATGGATAGATTTTGTGTTTCTGATTCCTTTTACTGAAGTTCTTTTAGGGTATATGGTTTGAAGACCCATGACTTTGTAAAATCGTTAAATGCGTTTATAATTAACACCATATCTCATATCTTCTTTTAGCCAAGTCGTCATCTGAAGTACTCTACAGAAAGGACAATTAATGAATTTTTCATCGATTAATCTGATAAAACGAAGGTTCAATAAACTCTCATTTAAAATAAATTTTAGAACGATGAATTTTCAGTAGATCGCACTGCTTGACAATATTTAACCGACTGTTTTCACGATGAACCAAATTTCGTTTTTGATCCAAACGCATTCCCCAAGGCTTTTTTAAAAAAATCAACTTCGGTCTGCAAACGATCAATTGCACTATAAAGTTGATCTTTAGCTTGTTCATCAGTCGCCTTCTCTTCAGTCTTTTTCTTACTGAAAATCTACTCAGCCCCCTTCCAATAATTCGCGCTTCTATTGAATGATTTGGATATACTTCACCCAATGGAGCCAACTGCCGAAGCATTTCTTTTTCTTTGATAGCTTCTAAAGTCACTTTCGTCTTGAAGGCGGCACCAAATCTTCGCCTTTCTTTTCTCAAAAACAACTATTAAATTTATACTCTAACAAGCTTTCCTGAAATTAGAGGAAATTATAAACCTCCTATTACTGCGGTGGTTAAAAGGTCAACTCCGCTTATCACATTTAGTGTTCGGTAATTTCCTAAATTTCATTTTGGAAGTATCCCTTTTACATGACAGATTTTGTGGCCCAATGGCAAGAAAATACATAAGTTTAACCATAAATATAAAACGGTGCCAAGGGTTTTTACAAAAAGCAATCGATACTTGCGATATTATTAGGAATCAAAAAGTTAGATCAGGAATCTCAATATACAAATTCGCTTAAAACCCTACACTGCAAAAATATGATAGTCAAAATCTTAATTGGCAACAAAATAGCGACTCCCGATAATTCTTGGATTGAAAGATTTTGGAAATTCCTCAATTTAAATTGAATTTATTGAGGACTTTGACATTGTCAAATTCAACTTTCAAAGAATATTCATAAATTATTAATTATTCGCTCCAAAAATTCGCTAAACCGACTAAAATAAAAAGCAATCATTAAAAAAGAAGTCCTAATTAATCTAAATTTTAATTCAACAAGTACCTTTGTGGCGTGAAAGACTTTATTACGCAAAGAAAAAAAGTATCTATGTAATTATTTTATTACAATTGCTTTTTTAAAAAAAATTAGCGTTTCAAATTTAAATTTACTTTTAAAAGTCCAAATTAAAGCTTTTAACAATTTCGAAATAACCTTGCAATGAATAAATAAATTTTTAAATTATTTAACCTATGGATGATGACTCATTTAATCAGAACGCTTATAAAATTGATCTCGTTTTACTTACCAAGAAAATTATACTCAATTCGAAAAAAATTGTACTAACAATAAGTTTCTTTACTTTGATAGGTGTGCTTTCAGCATTTTTAATCCCAGAAAAATACCAATCTTCTACAAAATTCATTCTAAAAACAGGTATTAATAGTTCCCGAATAAATAATAATATAGCCTCATTAGCAGGAATAAATTTAGATGCGAGCAATAATTCAACAGAAATACCTTCATCTTTATATCCAACGATATTAAAAAGTGTCCCCTTTAAAAAGAAATTATTAGAAAACACTTTACTTTATAAGGGAAATTTGACTTCTCTACATACCTTTTTTCTTAAAAAAATGAATCTTTCAGTTGAGGCACCCCCCCCCTATCCAACTATCAATGACCTATCGTCCCCTCCCGCTGACAAAGAGGAATTAAGTGTCCCTTTTGCAGAAAAGATAATGCAAATTTCTCCTTCGGATAGGGTAATCTTTAACATACTCGACAAAGTCTTATCTATTCAGATTGATAACGAAGGGGCAATGATGGAGTTAATAGTTGAACTTGAGGAAGCAGAAGTGGCCGCGTTTATTACACAAACAGCACTAAACCTCCTGCAAGAAGATATAATTAAATTCAGAATTGAGAATGGCAAAGAAACATTAAAAGAATCCCAATCCCTATACAAGGATAGAAGAATGGAACTGGAACAACTTCAAGACGAACTAGCCTTATTTATGGACCAAAATCAAAATATTAATTCAAGTTTAATAAGTAATAAAGTTATGAGGTTACAAAGTGCTGTAAACATTAGCAATGCTGTCTGTAATCAACTTGCACAGGAAGTCGAGAAAGCAAAAATTGACATTATTAGGCAAACACCAATTTTTACGATAATTGATCCCGTCACAATCCCCAAGGTCAGAAGCAGTCCAAATAGGAAAATGATTGTCCTCATTTTCTTCATGATCGGTTTTTTCTTATCCTTATTTATCGTTGTAATGAAGGAGTCCTTTTGGGAGTTTAAATCTCAAATATTGAGTTAATTCTTTATAAACGTCTACAAAAAATACAAATTTAAAAAATACAAATTCCAAGACCAGAAAACTCTGCCATAAATCACATTAAAGACTCGGTAAGCTTGCAAATATTTCATTAAGACACTAGTTAATGGCTATTTATTAGTCGAAGCATTTAATCGCCTAACAAAATATGCGATTCTAGTCCATCTCTCCTTTAATTTAGGAGAAAATGCTTTCAATTTTTTCAGGGGAAAAAAACTTGACGTAATAGTAATATGTTGGGTATTACTTAGTTATTTTAAGCATAATATTTACTCTCAAACTACCTGATTAACTATGATTTGGATTAACAAGTTACAAAAAATATTCCCCTTAATTGTTCTGTTTTTTGTTGTTGGCCTAATTTCATTTTCTTATTATTTCCAAAGTGTAAGCATTCTACTGCTTCTTGTAGGCTTATTATTTTCCATTTTAGGGAGTATTAATAAAAGTAGTTTATCTATAAGTATTGTAATGACTTCTGTCTTTTTTGGATTAGCTCTGAGTGAGGAAATCATTTATCTCTACAATGATATTAATAAATCTAATAATTCATACATTGATCCTGAATCTGATTACGCAAAAAAAAAATATAGACACAAAACTTGGGAACCTAATCCTGGATCACACTCAAGTAGAAAAATAAGCTCTACTGGTGATACAATATATAACGTGATTTATTCCATAGGAAAAGATAGGTTTAGAACTCACCCGCAACCCGATAGAGAATATCTGTCTTTTATATCCTTCTTTGGCTGCTCTTGGGTATTTGGAGAAGGTTTAAATGACAATGAAACATTACCTTTTTATGTAAATACACATTCGGTAGGAATTAAAACAAAAAACTTAGGGTATCATGGCTTCGGAGTAAATCAAGCTCTCGAAATTCTCGTGAGCGATACTAATAAATTAAAAAGTAATATTAATTTTTTATTGACTGCTCCATGGCACGAAATCAGAAGTGCTTGCAAAACATCTTACTCAACTGATGCTCCTAAATATATTATTAATGAGAATGATTCACTAGTTAGATCTGGATCATGCCCTCATCCTTATGGTGATTTTGGAATAATATCGAAGATTGCGAGCAGATCCAATTTAATTAATCTCATTCGAGAAATTGTATTATCCAAAAATACTTCTAGGGACGACGATTTTCGATTGTATCTAAAAATTATATCCCGAATGTATCAGATATCTACAGATAATAATCAAATTTTTGTAATCGGTTTTGTTAAAGCAGACGAAATCTATTTTAAAGGATCTACCTATTCTAACAAAAGAATATTTCAAGAATTACAAAAAAGATCAGATGAAGTAATAGACCTAACGTTAGCCAATAAATCTGAAAATTTAAATTCTCAATATTTTATACACCCTGAAGACAAACATCCATCTGCACTTGCTAATTATAAACGTGCTAAAATTATAATTCCTTTCTTTAAAAAGCACTTATAACTGTAAATACTTTTTAATTTATTTTTTTAATTAATTATACTGCCCCCTTTTTTTCCTGAATTAGATAATTTTATTTGCTCCAAATAAAAAGTATATTTAATTTCGGCCATTCGCCAATCCTCAAGCGTATCGATATCCTGAACTTCGGACTCCGGAATCACATAAGGAATACTAAAATCCGTAAAGATTTTTTTATCTCTCAAAAAAATGGCGGTCTTAGCAAAATAAAATTGTCCGGCATCATGGTAGGTTTCCGGAAGATCTTGAGATCTCGTATTAAGATACTCAGGCCAATTCAAAATTAGGCGCCCTCTTTCTTGCTTAAAAGACCGATGAATAGGAAAACCATATCGTACCACTGGTACCAGAGAGTTTGCCCCTGATTTAATCAATTGCTCAAATGCCTCATCCAATTTAGAGGATGTAATAAAAGGTGCCGTTGGGTAAAGCCCACAAAAATAGTTGAATTCTCTACCCTCTGCACCATAGGCCGCCAAAACTTCTAATAATACTTCGGCCGTAGTAGCATGGTCATCGCTGGTCGTAGGGCTCCTTAAAAAGGGAACCTTAGCCCCTGCTTTTTGAGCCAGTTGTGCAATCTCCTGATCCTCCGTAGAAACCATTACCTCATCAAAGCAACGTGCCTGTAAGGCTGCTTCAATAGTATAAAGTAGGATCGGACGACCTAAAAAATCTTTAATATTTTTTCGTGGAATTCGTTTGCTCCCACCTCGAGCAGTGATAATTGCAATGGCTTTACTATTAATCATAATTTATTATTGAATCATTTCTATTTTAAAACGGTCCCCTTTTTTTAAGGCATTTTTTGCTCTCTTTCCTAAAATTTCGGGTAAAAACTTTGGATGTAATCCGAATCCAGGTCGAATGGATCGTACATTTTGATGGGTAAAAACTGCGCCTGCAGCTATATCTTCCACCACATACAAAGACCTTGAAAAATCTTTGCCTCTGGTCTGTTTTTCGGTGAGGGTATAGTCCACTGTACCAATAGATTTCTCGGCTGACCGTATAGCTCGCACCATTTCGGTAAACTCCTGCTCATCCATAGAAAAAGAAGCATCAGGTCCCCCAATGGCGTGGTCTAAAATAAAATGCTTCTCAATAATTTTTGCCCCCATACACACCGCCACAATCGGCGCAGTCGCCCCCATGGTATGATCTGACAAGCCGCTGATAACTTGATAGCGCGACGCCAAATCCCGAATCATAACCAAATTAGCCTCATCAATGGGCGCCGGATAGCTCGAAGTACACTTCAACAGGGCAATATTATCGTTTCCCATTCTTCGACAAGCATCAAGAGCCCATTCAATGTCTTGGGCAGTGGCAATGCCTGTCGATAGTATCATGGGCTTACCTTTAGATGCGACGTACTCAATGAAAGGGATGTCTGTGATCTCGAAAGAAGCAATTTTATAAGCGGGCACGTCCAAAGTTTCTAAAAAATCAACTGCCGTCGGATCAAAAGGAGAAGAAAAACAGAGTAAATCCTCTTCTCGAGCTACCTGAAACAGTTTAGCATGCCACTCCCAGGGCGTATAGGCTTCTTTGTACAATTGATAAAAATTTTGTCCTTCCCAAATGGTCCCGTTAATGATGAAATCAGATCGGTTACTGTCAATGGTCAAGGTATCGGCCGTATAAGTCTGCAGCTTAATACAATCTGCTCCCGCTCGTTTAGCTGCTTTAATGGTAGTAATAGCCGTATCTATACTTCCATTGTGATTGGCAGAAAGTTCTGCAATGATTAATGCCGGTGAATTTTTATTAATTTTAAATTGATTAATTACCATAATTTACTACCCAAAATATCTCCTGTTTCTAATCTTATTTTATTTCTCCCCCTATATTTTACTATTTTAATTACGCCATTAGATGTTTTTATTAACAAAGGGCTTTTAGATAAAATTAAGCCATTTTTCATATTAAAATTAAATCCTGTCTTATCAAATTCAATTTGATCAATTATAAATTTTTCATTATTAACAATTGAAAATGCTCCTGGATAAGGATCAGCTAGTGCTCTTACCCAATTATAAATTTGCTCCCTTTGCCAATTCCAATTGATTTCACCATCCTCAGGTACTCTTTTTCCAAAATATGTAGCCGCCAAATGGTTTTGCTGAGTCTTATGTAATTTCTCGGAGTTAACTGAAGATAAGGTTTTCTCTATGATTAAGGGATATAGCTTTTCGAATTTTATCAAAATTGAAGACCCTGTATCAAAAAATTCAATAGGAACTTTTAGTTGGTAAATTATATCTCCTTCATCACATCCCTCATTAATAAAATGAGATGTGATACCTGTCTCTTTCTCATTATTAATGATTGCCCAGATATGTGGTGTACGTCCCCTATATTTTGGGAGCAAACTACCATGTATGTTGATAGGAAAATTAAATAATTTAAAAATATCCTTATTTACCAAAAATATGTAGTTGACTGATAACATTATTTCTGCATTAAATTTTTTTATGAAGCTTATGCAAGTTTCATTATTTGGGTTACCAATAAAAATTGGTAGTTTAACCTTTTTTGTAAACTCAATTATTTCGGTGGAATGCTTATCTGTCACGACAGCCTTTAATCTGTATCCAGTTTCAAAAACATACCGTAATAGGCTAGCTCCGAGATTCCCCGAAACAAAAATGATAATGCTTTTTTTATTCATTCAGTATTTATTAGAGAATGAATAATAACATCCTTGTATTTATCGTTGTGAAGACAATGCTCTAAAAGCACCGCTTCTCTTGTAAATCCGTTTTTTTCTAATGCAACATAGAGGTGGGGCCTAAGGTCAAAAGCGTAAGTATAAATTTTATGGAATCTCATGGCTTTAAAGGCAATCCGACGGACTAGAGAAAGATAAGTAGACCAATGAAATTCGAAAAGCTTTTTTTCTAATGCTGTTGACATAATAAAAGATACCTCTGCGTTTTTATCATCCCAATTAATATGGACCAACCCTCCATAACCAATACATACCTGATTACAGTCTAGATAGGAAAAAAGTAATTGGGCAGGTTTATCTTCTCCAAACATTTTATTTACCACTGTCTCGAAATAGAGATCTTGATCAGACTTGGTCAAAGGGGCTGACTGTCGCAAATGATACAATTGCTCATTACGCCATTGCATAGTCAAATACTTATCTTCTACCCGAATAGGAACTAAAGAGAAGCCATCCGCAGATACGTTACTCATTCCATCTAAACAGTTGTACGATCTCATCATCAAAAATATGTTTTACCTTTAAATTTCAAAAGTAAGTTATTTTAAAATAACCTTTGGTGAAATAAATTAAGCCAAATCTCCTTATAGTTCTATGAAAGCTAAAACATTCCAAATTCTACAATTTTTGAAATATAGCTTAGAAAAATTGCTTTCTTGAGTCTTCAAATAAAAATCATAAGCACATGTCTCCTGAAATTCTTTTTGTTCTTCCCCTAGATTTATCCGACGTCTTAACAATTAAGAAATAAAATATAAATGAAATATTTGAAAAAAAGTATAGGGTCAATTATTATGAAAAAGCTTATGTTTTTATTTCGAAAGAGATTTTGAAAAATAATGGCTCAATAAATAATTCAATAACATAAATCGCCGAATTTTCAAAAGTGTTGTAAATTAATCTTGGTTATAACACCTTATTGAGTAAGCATACCTGAATTCTAAACTCCCTTAAAATAACCCACTTATTGAAAGTTTTGACAGTGAAAAGGTATAATTTATTCTCTATTTTACTTCGACATGATTTTAGCTCCAGTATTATTTTTCATGAAAAATGAGTAGTTATCCCCTCAAAATTATAAACCAGTCCTAAGTTTGGCCATGCCTTAACACAATAAATAATGTCCTTCAAAAAACGTCCAGGAACTTTGGCCAGAATAGTTAATTTGTAGCTCTAATCTAACTCATAATTTTCCTTATAAATTTCCTTATAAATTTCATCTTGCTCATTCTTAAGAAGTAAGTAATTACCGATAGCAAGTAAATCTAAATCGGTACCCATAAAACACCTGAAAGCATCTGATGGTGTACATACAATTGGTTCTCCACGAACGTTAAAAGAGGTATTCACTAAGAGCGGACATCCTGTCATTTTATAAAATTTTGATATTAACGCATAATAGCGGAAATTCGTGTCGGTATGTACCGTTTGAATACGCGCGGAATAATCCACGTGGGTAATCGCTGGTACTGAAGAACGTAGTATATTAAGTTTATCGATCCCAAAAAGAGTCATTTCCTCTTTATTCATAGCATTACGTTTATCTTCCTTCACCTTTGCCACCAGCGACATGTACGGGCTGTCAGTATCATGCTCAAACCATTCAGCAACATGTTCTCTTAAAATGCTTGGTGCAAAAGGGCGAAAGCTTTCTCTGTACTTGACCTTTAAATTAAGCTCTTTTTGCATTACTTTTGAACGAGGATCAGCAATAATACTTCTACCGCCCAAAGCCCGTGGCCCAAATTCCATACGGCCTTGCATCCAACCAACAGCTTTCTCATTGGTAAGCGCTAAGGCTACTTTCTCAAGCAATTCATCATCACTATACTTTTGGAAAGTCGCTCCACATAAAGTAAGCTCGTCCTTAATTTCATCATCAGTGAAACTAGGCCCGAGGTAAGCACCTTTCATTTCATCCCTTTCAGCAGACACTTTACGCTCCTTAGCATAATTTATATAAAACGCCGATAAAGCAGCTCCTAATGCCCCACCAGCATCGCCTGCTGCTGGTTGGACCCAAATATTATCAAAGATTTTTTCACGTAAAAGAACGCCATTAGCAACACAGTTAAGCGCTACCCCTCCAGCAAGGCAAAGATTCTTTTCTCCAGTCTCCTTAGCAATACTTATTCCTAGTTTGGTAATGACCTCTTCTGTCACTTTTTGTATAGATGAAGCTAAATCCATTTCTTTTTGTGTGATCTCTGTCTCTGATTTCCGTGGTGGGCCACCAAATAGCGAATCAAACTTCTTATTTGTCATTTTTAAACCAGTGGCGTAATTAAAGTAACTCATGTCTAGCTGAAAACTACCGTCTTCAGCTATTTTGATAAGCTTCTCTTTAATTAGACTAGCATAATTAGGTTTACCATAAGGTGCTAAACCCATAACTTTATATTCACCAGAATTTACTTTAAATCCTACATAATAAGTAAAAGCTGAAAATAGTAATCCAAGTGAATGTGGAAAGTGAATTTCCTTAAAGATTTTGAGTTTACTCCCCTTACCTACAGCTAATGATGTCGTTGTCCACTCACCCACACCATCTAAGGTAAGTACAGCGGCACTTTCAAAAGGAGATGGATAGAAAGCACTCGCAGCATGCGATAAATGATGCTCTGAAAACAATAACCTCTTACGCCAATTTATTGAACTTCCCAAGGTTTTAGTAAGCTCTTCTGTTAATCGAGATTTCTGAAACAACTTCTCTTTTATCCACAATGGCATCGCTAAAACAAAACTTTTAAAGCCCTTTGGAGCGAACGCAAGATAAGTTTCAAGTAAGCGCTCAAACTTTAAAAACGGCTTCTCATAAAAAACCACATTAGTGATCTTCTCTGAGCCAATACCCGCCTCCCCTAAACAATATTCAATCGCATAACGTGGAAATCCTGCGTCGTGCTTTTTTCGTGTAAAACGCTCCTCCTGAGCTGCGCCAATAATCTTTCCGTCTTTTATTAAACAAGCTGCGCTGTCATGATAAAAGCAGGAAATACCCAAAATATACATACTTATAAATACTGTATTTAGAACAACGTATAGATAAATGGTGCTATGACTGAGCCTTGCGAAAGTATCAGCAAGCCCGTCAAAATTAGCATCATAATAAGAATTGGAGCAAGCCAAAGCTTTTTTCTTACTCGTAAAAAAATCCAAAGTTCTTTTAGTATCTCAGTTAGATCGTTCATTATTAAAATTGATTTTTAAATGTTTCTGATAATGATTGATTTTTACCCCTTTTTTTCCAGTAAGATTGGCGTGATTTAAAGTTCAATTTAAGTTCATCACGTCTGAATAATTTCATCAGAAAGCTGACCGGTGTAAAAATACCAAAAAAAATTACTCCTAATGTGATGGGACTTACGACCATCCCAATCAGTAATCCCAACTTCATCCAAAGCTTATTGAAAGGCAGAAGCTTGTCCGGATTGAATAAAGTCACAATTGTTAAAGAAAAGCAAACAGCAGAAGAAGAATAGCTTAGTAACATTTTATTCTCTATAAAAAAATAGGTGGCAAGGATAAGAAATACAACAGAAAAGAAAATTCCAAATTTATAATTGGAAGGTAATTCTACCTCTAAAAATTTTATTCCCCCTTTCACGATTTAATTATTTTTTTTATGACTTTCCGTTTTATCAGTCCTAGAAAATGATTTACATCATTCAATTAGGATATTTAGTTTAAAATAATTTTCAAATATAACATAGATTTAACCTTTTTGGTCGTTTTAGATACAAAGATGAAATTAACTTGTAGAATTATTCTAAAAGTATGATGACAACATGAAATCGCTCTCCAAATGATTCCGATATTTCCCATTTAGTCATCTTATTATACCCTGAGTATTACCAATGTCTATGCAGCGAACCCACTTTATTACAAAATAAAAAAGTAGTAATTTGATAGGTAGATGCCTATTTGGCCTCGCTTACCTAGCCGGCATTAATCTTGGCACCATGAGTGGAAACAATTCTAAAATTTCTCCTAGCTAATACCCTATTTTTTGCGGATTGTAGTTTTTTAGCTAAACCCCTAAAAAAATCATAAGATTGCCCAACTAAATCAAAAAAATCTATCAGATAAAAGGAATAATCTTGTTGTTTTAAATACGACCGGTATATCAAAAAATCACCCCTGTTATAAGAATAAATTTAATAGAGCTCAAGAAAAAATTACCTTGAGCATCAATAAAAAAGAAGAATTCATTAATATAAGTGTAGAAAATCTCAATCCAGAAGTAGCCGCCATCATTGCACAAGATGCCCAGCATCTCTTGCAACAAGAGGTCATCGATTTTAAAATCAAAAATGCTCAGATAAAGAAAAGGGAGTGAACGTAGATGAAAAAGGATGTTTACTCCCCCTTTATTCAAATGATCTCTTCTTAGATCCAAATGGGATTACCCTCAAAGCAAAAGAAAATTCCATCTTGGGAGCCTATTATACCTTTAATTCAGAGATTTATAGGGTAATAGATGATGCTCTTTTAAGAGCGCTAGTCGCTGATAACCAAAATCTTTCAAAGCTGGTAACCACCCGAGTCACTAATTTGAATAATTTTTTTGCTGCCACAACTGTCAATTTTGATATCACTTCTTGGGGTGTCAATAAGGTCATCAATATGAAGGGTCTGTTTTATCAAGCGAGCTCGTTTAACCAAGACCTCAGTGCCTGGGAAGTAGGTAAGGTAACGACCATGGCAGAAATGTTTTATGGAAGTGTCGCCTTTAATCATGACCTGAGTGCTTGGGAGGTAAATGAAGTTACAGACATGACCCGAATGTTTTTTCTCTCCATGTCATTCAATCAAGATTTAACTATTTGGGAGGTAGACCAGGTAACCGAATGCACGGATTTCAGTTTTAACACCGCTGCATGGACGGCCCCTCAACCTGCCTTCATCAACTGCATAAAGTAAAACTTCTCTTCTCCGATACCCCTTGATCTTAAAGTTTTTTTGAGTTTTTTTTTGACCCCTGAAAAAAAGAATCATTGGTGTTTGTAGCGTAATGAATAAGCCAAAATATGTACCCTTTACTGTTCCATTCTCAAACTCTTTAAGCATAAGTTTAATTAATCTTAATAAACTTAAAAAGTTAGATTTAACATGTGAGTATCGAAATATATTTTATTTAAAAAGTCTTTAGTTCAATTTTTCAAGGTCAAAGTCCCCCATCAGTTATTTCGGAATCTAAAAATCCCTTAACATCATAAATAACCTTATTTTTAGTCATGTTATTACTATTAAAATTTATCTTTCTGAAGCATGAATGTCCAACTGCCAGAATTGCTGCATCAAACTTAATCTTCTTTGGAATATCTTTAAAAATATTTATGCCATACTCATCAAAAACTTTCTTTTTATCAACCCAAGGATCAACAGTGGTAATGTTTAAACCATATGAAAAAAGCTCCTGAATAATATCA